>VAPK010179918.1_pt1 | contig 23790 bp, 20 predicted proteins | sample 3395031 | NCBI WGS metagenome assembly VAPK01 (sample SAMN08290443, study PRJNA428436) | hydrothermal vent metagenome | isolation source: Deep-sea hydrothermal vent chimney 1 | place: Pacific Ocean: Juan De Fuca Ridge
CATTAAAGATGTATAAAATATTACAGGAACAGCAACCATGAACCAGAAAACCTCCAATAGCTGCTGCAGCGATGCTGCATCAGAATCCTCTGCGGCAAGCCAGAATGATGATATCCGAAATCATGTCCGTGACAGTTATGCCCAGGTGGCTGAAGCTAGCAACAGCGGCGAAAGTTGTGGGGTTGAATCTTCCTGCTGTGGAGTATCCGCTGATCTGGATATCAATACGCTGAACTCTTTACGGCTGGGCTACAGCGAAGATGAGATGACCAGCGTACCCGAGGGTGCCGATATGGGTCTGGGCTGCGGCAACCCCACCGCGATTGCCAGCCTGCAGGCAGGTGATACCGTGGTGGATCTTGGCAGTGGTGGTGGTTTTGATGCTTTCCTTGCCGCACGAGAAGTCAAACAACAGGGGCGCGTGATCGGCATCGACATGACCCCCAGCATGATCAGCAAGGCACGCAATAATGCGGATAAAGCAGGATTTAGCAATGTCGAATTTCGACTGGGTGAAATCGAACATCTACCGGTCGCAAATAATAGTGTTGATGTTATTATTTCAAACTGCGTAATTAACCTGTCACCTGATAAACGGCAAGTCTTCCGTGATGCCTACCGTATTTTAAAACCACAGGGACGGCTGGCGATATCCGATGTTGTCGCATCGATAGAACTGCCTGAAAAAATGCGGAATGATAAAAAACTTCACGCCGGTTGCATGGCCGGTGCCTCCTTGATTGAAGATCTCCATGAGATGCTAAAAGAAAGTGGTTTTGAAAGCATTAAGATCACCCCCAAAGACGAGTCCCGAGACTTTATCCGCGACTGGGCACCCGGTAGCGGTGTGGAAGACTACGTGCTCTCAGCCTATATACAGGCAATAAAACCAGCCTAAAAAAAGATTGAATGATTGCCACCCCATTTATACTCTCAATCTAAGCAAGATTAGGGCGAAAGAATATATGAAATGGCAATAAGGGAAAATACAGAAATGGAAAATAATAAATCTCTGAAAAAATTTGTCTATGGCGTTCTCGTTCGCCGTCTGGCTCTGGCATCTATTGTCATAGCCAGTGTGTTCTCATTCATATCCTATAATCAATCCAGTGATATGATCATAAGTACAGTAATTAAAATTTCAAATTTAAAAATTGATATGTTCCGCGCCCATTTCAGACAACTGATGGAAGAAGGTAAACTTGAACCCAAACAGGCCTTAATTCAGGCCATCAACTATCCCCCCGGTACCCGCATCAAGATCGATGAAGGCCACTATGTCTATGCCATGATTTATGATCGTAAAAATCAGCATGTTGAAGCCTATGAAGACGGCAACTATTCTGGATTAGATCGGGTAAAGCAATATATAAAAAAAATGCCGGTAAACTACCCGAAAAATGGCATACTTGAACACCGAGTGGTTAAGATAAATAAACGTCCCTATATTTATGTCAATATCCGCTTGATTGATAATCCTGAGCAGCCCCCTCTTTTTTTACATGCTGTCTTTGCTTTATCAGACAAAGCCATTGCAAAGGTTGAACAGCAGGTTATTAAAACCATTTTATATGTAATTGCAATTGTCTTCTCCACCACCCTGTTGCTATATCCTGTTATCACTCATTTAACAGGAAAACTGTCTGACTTTTCATCTAGACAGCTCAATGCCAACCTGGAAATGCTGGAAGTACTGGGCACGACAATTGCCAAACGCGATAGTGACACCGATGCACACAATTACCGTGTCAGCATTTATGCCATTCGTCTTGCAGAGAGCATTGGCCTTGGCAATAAAGAAATGCAGGCACTAATTAAAGGTTCCTTCCTGCATGATCTTGGTAAAATTGGTATCCGCGATAACATTCTCCTCAAACCGGGGAAACTGGATGAAGCAGAATTTACGATCATGAAAAATCATGTCAAACACGGACTTGATATTATTCATAAATCTGACTGGTTAAATGATGCCGAAGATATAGTCGGTGGACATCACGAAAAATTTAATGGCAAAGGTTATCCTCGGGGTATCGTCGCTAAATCGATTCCAATAACCGCAAGAATTTTTGCCATTACTGATGTTTTTGATGCGCTGACTTCTCGCCGCCCGTATAAAGAGCCATTTTCATTTGAGCGTACAATGGATATTTTAGAACAGAGTAAAGGCACACACTTTGATCCGGAACTAGTAGATAAATTTAAAAATATTGCCCGCAATCTATATGATGAATTTTCCGGGCGTGATGATGAACGCTTAAAAGATCAACTTCACAAACTCACCATTCACTACTTTCACAGTGGCATCGAAACACTTAATTATTAAAATCAGACCATTTCAACCCATCCCACTTAGCATATCCAAAAAAACTGCCGGTAATTGATATTTATGCCACATTAATATTCGGGTTTTGAAAACATTTTAGTCTCCATTAGACCCTAAACTTTCTATGTTTCCTGCCGTTAAATATAACAACTACATAGATCATATACTGCGGCCGTGGTGGTGAATAAAAAAACTCCGAACTGTCTGCAGATATTCACGACCCGTACTGACAGTTTTAAAATTATTATACTTAATAGCACTAATTTTAGTACACCAATTAGTTGACAACCTCTATGACAAATTTACTTTTTATCAATAACATCTCTATCAAAGCAAAGATTCTAGGGCTGGCCACGATTCTGATCATACTTATGCTGGGCTCAACCGGCTTTGCTCTGATAAAAATGAATAATATTGGCACTGGAATACAGGCCATTGCAAAACAGGATATTCCGCTGACAAAAATGCTAACGGAGATCACCGTAAACCAGTTAGAACAGGCCATCAACTTCGAACGGGCACTTCGCTATGGGAGTGAAATGCAAACTAAAAACGCTTCTGCTTCATACTTCAAAAAAGCAGTTACAGCATTTAATACTTCAACAACAATCATTGCCGAAGAAATTAAACAGGGGGAATTCATCGCAAAAGAAGCCATCGAGGCTGCGCATTCGGAACAAGCTCGCCAGGAATTTAAACATATAAACAGTTTGTTAATCGAAATAGAAAATCAGCACCTGCTATATGAAAAACATGTGCGCGAGGTATTCGTAGATCTAAGTAAAGGTGATATCCGCCATGCCTATGATAGTAACAATGGTATTGAAATCGAAGAAGAAAAAATTGACCACAAGCTGGAAGGTTTGTTAACTGAAATTGAGAAGTTTACTGAATCCGCAATACTCACAGCTGAGCATGATGAACAAAGCGCCTTTCAAATACTCAATAGTGTTGCCATCTTTTCTCTCATTATAGCTGCACTTAGCTCCTGGATTATTATACGCGTAATAACCCGAGGCATTTCAAAAGCAGTTGACATTACCGTGCTGATTGCATCAGGGGATCTTACCCAGGATGTACAGGTAAACTCTACCGATGAAATGGGAAAATTACTTGGCGCATTAAAAACCATGCAGGAAAAATTAAGAACGATGATCGTGGACATGCAACAATCTGCAACCGAGCTTGCAGCTTCTTCAGAAGAAATGGCTACCGTGACTGAGCAAACCAGCATGAACATTACCAATGAAACATCTGAAATCACCCAATCCGCAACCGCCATTCATGAAATGACCTCTACCGTTGAAGAAGTTTCCAGAAATGCTGCAGCAACTGCTGAAGCGGCACAAAAGGCCAGTGATGAAGTTTTAAAAGGTAATGAAATTGTTCAACAAATGATTCAATCCATACAGCGGCTCGCGCAAAGTGCTGAAAATACCAGTGCCGTCATCGATCAGGTGGGGCAAAACAGCCAAGGCATTAGCGCTATTCTGGATGTAATTAAAGGCATTGCTGAACAGACAAATCTGCTCGCCTTAAATGCCGCGATTGAAGCCGCCCGTGCAGGCGATCAGGGTCGGGGATTTGCCGTGGTTGCCGATGAAGTCCGCACTCTTGCCCAGCGTACCCAGGAATCCACTCTGGAAATTGAAGAAATGATCGAAAAATTACAGAGTGGTGCCAATGATGCTGTACAGGCAATGGGAACGGGAAAGCAACAGGCTCATACCAGTGTCGAATATGCAGACAATGCGGGCGAATCACTGAAAAATATCACCACGGCAATCTCAGCCATGAATGAAATGAATATGCAAATTGCAACTGCCGCAGAAGAGCAAACCTCCGTTGCCAATGAAATCAACCAAAACATCACCGAGCTCAATCAAATTGCAGAGCAAAATGCCACTGCCGTTAATGAAATGGCGGCAACCAGTGATCAAGTCGCACGTATGGCCACACACTTGCAGGATTTGACCACACAATTTCGTATTAGCTAACGGCTACTCGGTGAACTTCCTTCCCGACCGGAATCTGCCTCATTGGTATCACGATTGGACGAGCTGGTGCCGCCATCCCGGGTAGTAAAATCATCCGCTGTTCTACCTCGTGTCACACCCTGACTCGATGAACGGTTACCGGCCGCTTCTTTCTTAGCCATTTTGCAAGAATCAATATCATTAAACTTACGGCTTCGATACTTGCCTCCGGCACCTGTGCCCCCCGAACCATAATCACGATAATAATTTTCGCAATAGCTCACGCCTTTATTTTCTGCAACACACTTGCTAATTAATTTTTCACGCTCAGGCGCAATGAGTATTTCACGCGCTTCTTCACAACGCGCGCTCGCATCAGGCTCCCCTCGGAAATTACCCGCTAAAACAGGGGTTGTGAGTAGCATGAAAAAAGACATAGATAAGCATTGCCCAACCAATTTTTTTTGCTTCATGTTGCCTCCAATAAAACTTGCCGTATTCACTCTGGAAGTCCAAAGCTTCAAACCAAATTCATAAGCTATTGATATTTATAATTATGATAAAACATTGGCGGATTTTGACTACCTTTTTAGCACATTTGAATAGAGTAATTCCAGTATTTCTTTGTCAAAACAACGAATACAGCAAAAGGTGAGAACAACTATGTTTAACAAAAATAACGCCAACCGGGTTGCACAGAAAACCTTGAAAAAATCCATCCCCTATGTCGGCATCGGATTGCATACGGGACACAAAGTATCGATGGTGGTTAAACCCGCTGAAGCTAATAGTGGTATTAATTTTATCCGCAAAGACGTGCCTTCCGGTGAAGGTATGATTTCTGCCCACTGGTACAATGTGGTCGACACTCAAATGTCCACCATGATTGGTAACGAGTATCAACATACCATTAATACTGTTGAACATTTGATGGCGGCCTTGCGAGGCTGTGGCGTGGACAATGCGATTGTTGAAATTGATGGCCCTGAGGTTCCAATCATGGATGGTAGTTCCGCGCCCTTTGTGGCGACGATTGAACGAGTCGGTACTGTAGATCAAGCTGCACAGCGACATGCTATCTGGATTCAACGCCCCATTGAAGTTCGAGATGGTGATAAATATGCGATTTTCATGCCTTCGAATACACCGCGCATTACCGCAGAAATAGCCTTCGATAATCAGACTATTGGTACTCAAACGTACTCAGTTGAATTGGTGAATGAAGCTTTCCACCACCATGTGTCGCGAGCCCGAACATTTGGCTTTAAACATCAAATTGATGATTTACAAGCTCGCGGTTTAATTCAGGGGGGCTCCTTGCACAATGCTATCCTGGTCGATGGCGACCGAATCATTAACAAGGAAGGCTTACGCTATAACAATGAATTTGTGCGTCATAAAATATTAGATTGTTTAGGTGATTTGGCTCTGGCGGGCGTTCCCATTTTAGGACACTACTATGCCCATAAACCCGGGCATGCGTTAAATAATGCTTTGATGCACAAGTTATTTGATGAACGTGGCTCCTGGTCATACACAACCATTGATGACTTTGAAAGTTTGATGGGTTTGAATATCGATCAACCTGTGGCCAGTCCTGTACCTGTTGCACAGCGATTGTCTGCGGCAAATAAATAAATCGTAATTTGCACAAGGATGTGCCTTGTTAATGCAGATACGACCGAAACCACGCCTACGGCCACAAACCTGGATGGATATTTAGAATGGGGGGGCAGGACAGGTCCAATTTTTTTAACTACAAACTACAGCATTCATCACTAAAATTCCGTACAATAATGAACAACCATTCAGCCTCTCCATTTAGCACGGGATCATGCTATGACCATATATCACTTTCATATACTATTCATTAGCCTAATCACTCTTTTTATCGGTGCCTGCACTACCACAACCAGTCTCACCGGAGTGTGGTTTGACAAGCAGTATAGTGGCCCACCGTTGCAAAATATCATGATCATTGCGGTAACGGAAAATACCCGGAACCGACGAATTTTTGAAGATGCACTGGTGAAGCAGTTTAGTCAGGCCGGCACTAAGGCCACCGCCAGCTATACCGTATTCCCCGGAATTGAACAACTCAACAAGGATCTGATTGCAGAAAAGTCAGCCTCACTAAAACTTGATGGTATTATCATTACCACCATCACCGCTATTGAAAATGAAGAACTCTATTACCCTCCTGCAAGTACCTATGTTGCCCCCCAACCCTATTACCACAATATGTGGACTTACTATCCACAGGTCTATGAAACTAACACTTCGCCGGGTTACACAGTAAAATACGAACACGTAAAACTGGAAAGCAACCTTTATAACCCCGATACGGAAAAACTCATATGGTCGGCGCAATCCCAACTCTTTGACCCGAAGTCTCAGGATTTAAATACCGTGTCCGAATCACTGGCCTGGAAATTTATAAAATCCCTGCGTGAAGCTAAACTCCTTAAACAAAAATAATAATTTTATTTATGGATAATATAAACACGGATATCATAGAAAACGCGCGGGAATTTTCTATCCGAACACACAAGCGTATTGATCACCGCCGAAAATATAGCCAACAACCCTACTCCGTTCATCTGGCAGCTGTTGCCAAATTGGTTTCGACCGTGACCGATGATCCCGCCACGATTGCAGCAGCCTGGTTACATGATGTGGTTGAGGATACCCCGGCAACACTCTACGAAATCGAAACAGAGTTTGGCTCTGAGGTAGCGCATCTGGTTGAAAATTTAACCGATGTTAGCAAACCGGGGGATGGTAATCGGGCAGCACGTAAAGCACTGGATCGGGAACATCTCTGCCAGGCTTCAAATCGGGCAAAAACGGTAAAGCTTGCGGATCTAATAGACAACTGCAATGATATTTGCAAAAACGATCCCCGTTTCGCGCAGGTTTACATTACAGAAATGGGAGCCCTGCTTGAAGTTTTAAATGACGGGGACTCAAACCTCTATCAGCAAGCGGTCAAAACCCATGCCCGTTGCCGTGCAAAGCTCAATCCTGAAGTACAGCACGATTCAAATATTGGTGAAACCATCCGCCCCTTTAAAGGTAATGCCCATCTTATTCGCCTATTTACTGAAGCTTTTTCCGCACAGGATATTGCCGAACCACTACGCTCACTGGACATCAGTCAGTCCAGCGAGAAGGCGCTGGAGATCATGGAACGTCATAATCTCGATGTTGCCACTCTGCGTGAAGAGGGTCAGATAATTGGCTATGTGCGGTGTGGCGAATTAGAAACAGGTATCTGCCACAGCCATATGCGCAGCTTCCGTCAGGGCCAAATCGTTAATGGTGATAGTACCTTCACAGACATCATTCATATCTTAACCCGGCAACAATACTGCTTTGTTTCCATACTCGGTGAGGTAAACGGTTATATTAGCCGCAGTGAAATCAACAAGCCGGTAGTACGCATGTGGCTGTTTGGCATTATTACCTTTGTTGAAATGGAACTGGTGCAAATGATCAGGGACTTCTATCCACAGGATTCATGGCAGGATCTACTCAGCCCGAAACGCTTGCAAAAAGCACTACAACTCCGGGAAGAACGCCTGCGGCGGGGTCAGCACAGCGAGCTACTCGATTGTCTGCAATTCAGTGACAAGGGACAGATCTTAATTGAGAATAAAGAATTATTGAAAAAAATGGATATCAGTTCCAGATCCACGGCTAAGCGCATCGTCAAGGAGCTGGAATCCCTACGCAATAATCTCGCACATTCACAGGATATCGTCACCTATGACTGGGGCCCGATTGTTCGTCTCAGTTACCGCCTCGAAGAAACCTTTACCCTGCGCTCAGGCTAAGGATGGAAATATCTTCTGTCATGTTTTACCTGCTAGCCAGTATCGTTATTGGCTTTTATCTAGCCGGGTTCATTGCCATTGTTCACGTCATCATGAATGGCCGAACCGCACAGGGCACCGTCGGCTGGACCATCGCCCTGCTTGAGCTTCCCTATATTGCATTACCGCTTTATCTTATCATCGGCAGTCACCGCTTCTGGGGCTATGTCAAAGCCCGTCGAAGTGGTAACACAGAATTACATCACATCGTCAATGATCTCATTCTCTATTCTAAAGGACGGGATCTTACCTGTGATGCCCCCGACTCTTTTAAAGATGTCATTCGCTCGCTCACCAAATTACCCCTTACCCAGGGCAATCATGCTCAGCTTCTGATTGATGGTGAAAAAACTTTTCAGGCAATGTTTGAATCAATCGATGCCGCCAACGATTATATATTAATACAGTTTTTTATTATTCGTGATGATTATCTTGGCCGGCAGTTAAAAGATAAACTGATAGCCAAAGCCCAAACAGGCGTGCGTATATATTTTCTCTACGATGAAATTGGCTGCTTCAGCTTACCCAATCGTTATTTACGCGAGCTTAAACAGGCCGGTATCGACGTTACCGGTTTTAAAACAACGCGAGGTTGGGTACACCCCCTGCGCATCAACTTCCGGAACCATAGAAAAATTATAATAGTCGATGGATATACAGCTTTTGCCGGTGGTTTCAATGTGGGTGATGAATACATGGGCAAATCCTCACGCTTCGGTCACTGGCGCGATACCCATCTGAAACTCCAGGGTCCCAGTGTCCACATCCTGCAACTCACCTTTTGTGAAGACTGGTACTGGGCTACTCACACCGTTCCCACGCTACACTGGGAACCCGGAAAACTCACGCATTCTGATCAGCGTGTTCTGCCTATTCCATCCGGCCCGGCAGATCAAATGGAAACCTGTACCCTGTTCTTTGTCCATGCGATTAATGCAGCAAAGACCCGGCTCTGGATTGTCAGTCCTTATTTTGTTCCCGATGAACAAGTTATGACAGCATTGCAGCTGGCGGCATTACGCGGGGTTGATGTCCGTATCTTACTTCCGGAAAAACCGGATCACCTGCTGGTATATCTGTCTTCATGGTCTTATTACGAACAGGCGGAGCAAGCCGGAGTCAAAATTTATCGTTATCAGACTGGCTTCCTGCATCAAAAAGTTATGCTCATAGACAATGACTACGCCACCGTCGGCACCGCCAATTTTGATAACCGCTCATTTAGAATTAATTTTGAAATGACCGTTTTAGTTATCAACAAAGAGTTTTGCAAAGAGGTTGAAGTCATGCTGGAGGAAGATTTTAGCCATTCCAGCCTGGTCTGTGCCGATGAATATGCGAGCAAACCATTCTGGTATAAACTGGCCGTACGCAGTGCACGCTTATTCTCGCCGCTGCAATGATCTTATATGCTGATTCCTGTTGGGCTTCACTTTGTGAAGCCCAACCTACCTTTAAATTATTGTCGCCGTAGGTTGGGTTGAACAAAGTGAAGCCCAACAGCATAGGATTAAAGTATAGTACCCAACACTAGAACCCGGCAAGCAGAAACAAGCCCACCACTTAACTCCGCGCCAGAGCGACCAGCCGCGCGGCAATTTTCTGCAATGGCAGTTCTTCATCTGCTGCACCAATCTTTGAAGCCTCGCCCGGCATTCCCCAGACCACGCTGGTTTTTTCATCCTGAATCAAAGTCGGAGCACCATTGTCCTTTAACTCTAACAATCCCTTTGCTCCATCATCGCCCATTCCAGTTAAGACAACGCCGATGGCATTAGGACCAACATTCTGAGCCACCGAACGAAACATCACGTCAACACTGGGTTTGTGCCGGTTGACCGGTGGCCCGTCGTTAAGCTTACAAATATATCGTGCACCACTACGTTCCACAACCAGATGGTGACTGCCTGGTGCGATATAAACATGGCCCGGTAAAATCTGTTGACCGTCACTGGCTTCAAATACAGTCATGGCTGACAAACCATCCATACGCTTCGCAAAAGGCCCACTAAAGGCTTCTGGAATATGCTGGCTAATAACAATGCCAGGGGCATCGGGTGGCATATGTTCGAGTACATCACGAATCGCCTCAGTACCGCCAGTCGAGGCACCAATGGCAATAATCTTATCCGTAGTTTTAAAACGTTTAGCGCCTGTTGTCTTATTCAACACGGCATCAGCACTGAGCTTTGGATCTACCGATTTAATATTTTTTGATGCATTTCGCTTAATAATTCTCTCGGAAATAGGACTCACATCAACACTTGCCGCCGTACGTACTTTTTCCAGTATTTCAGCGGAATATTCTTTTAAACCTTCTGCCACCGATATTTTTGGCTTGGAAACAAAATCAATAGCGCCGGATTCAAGTGCCTGCAAAGTAATATCTGCCCCCTTTTCTGTTAGTGAAGATATCATTACCACAGGAAGTGGATTAAGACGCATCAAATTATTTAAAAATGTAACTCCATCCATCCTCGGCATTTCCACATCAAGCGTTATTACATCCGGCTTTAATTGTTTAATTTTATCCCGGGCAATTAGGGGATCCTGAGCGACACCAACCACATCAAAGGCTGGATCCTGAGCGAATATTTCAGTTAGTATTTTTCTAACTAGAGCTGAATCATCGACTATTAATACTTTTATTCTTTTTTCCATATCCATATACCTCTTAAAAAAGATCAATCTCTCCCGTTACCGGTTTAACTTCAAGATCATGCTGATATTTATCTTCTATCTCAATAATCGTCTGGTTATACATATTACGTAGTTTTTTAACTTTTACTTTTCCCGTAGCCGGAAAATACATCACCTTTCTAGGATAAATATCACCTAAATCTTCAGCCGCCAACTTGAGTACTTCGAGATGAATATACTCCCTGACAAACTCAATATTTCGCTTGCCAATATCCATCGTACTCATACCCTTTATCACTTTCCCACCACCAAATAATTTAACTTCAAGATTCTCGCGTCGCCCCCCATTTTTTAAAATATCATTAATCATTTGTTCCATAGCAAAATTTCCGTAGCGCGCAGCCTCGCTACTATCCGCGTTAACAGCGTTGTCACCCGATTTTTTTGGCAACATGAAATGATTCATACCACCAACCCCAAATACTGTGTCTCGAATACAGGCAGAGACACAGGAGCCAAGCACGGTAACAATCGATTCATCATGAATAGTGACATAATACTCACCGGGTAAAATTTTCGCTGAACCAATATTAAAAACAGAATCAATATTACGCTTAATTTTTTCAAACCCCGGCAAGCATGTTGATAAATCAGTCATAAGATAAAATTAAACACCTTATCTCTAATCATTTTTTTTATATATTGTCTGACCAAGAAGTTTAAATCTGTCAGAAACATTATTCAGAGATTCAGAATGGCCGATAAATAAATGCGCATTAGGTGCAAGCAGGTTAGCATAGCGATCAAATAATATACGTTGCGTAGGTTTATCAAAATAAATCACAACATTTCGGCAAAAAATAAAATCAAACTCTCCTTTCATTGGCCAGCCAAGCATAAGATTAAGCTGTTTAAAGGTAATCACATCACGAATGGTCTGAGAGATTCTGATCATGCCCTGATGTTCACCACGTCCCTTTTTAACCCAATTTCTTAAGCGGCTTCGCCCCAGACCCTCAACTCGCTCCTGTGTATAAATACCCTGTTTTGCTGTATTTACCATATTGGTATCAAGATCCGTGGCCAGTATTTTAATATCATAATCAGCCGGTAGACTCTCCATCATGACCATGGCTATAGAATAGGGTTCCTCACCGGAAGAACACCCCGCTGACCATATTCGTATTTTTCGTTCCATTTTATATTTTAAGAGATGTGGAATTAATTTATCCGCAAGAAATTCAAAGTGATGGTTTTCACGAAAAAAAGCGGTTAAATTGGTGGTGATAGCATTGGTGAAATCCACCATTTCATCGCTACTGTCATCATCTATTATAGAACAGTATTCATTAAAAGAATTCAAATCCAGCGCACGGAGTCGTTTAGTTAAACGACTATAAACCATGTTTTGCTTACTTTCTGATAATACAATTCCAGAACGTTTTTTAACAATCTCACGAATTTTATTAAAATCCTTCTTGCTGAGATGAAATTCCCTTTCCGTACTATTCCTTTGCATTATTTATTACCTGAATAAATTTATAAATCATTGCACCCGGTAAGACCCAGCGAATAGAACTCGTTGCTAGAACTCTTCCCATTCTTCATCGTCACCGGAAGCTGCACGCTTTGCTGGTTTTGCCCGTGTTTTTACTTTACTGGCCGGTCGGCTAGTTGTCCCAGGTTTACTTGCACTACTAGCGACGGCACGCAGAGAGATATCATTCTGGGCTTCACCGGTATTAAAGAAGAGCATCAGCTCAGACATTTGTTTGGCCTGTTCTTCAACACTTTCACTGGCCGCGGCGGCTTCTTCCACTAACGCGGCATTTTGTTGCGTCATTTCATCCATTTGAGCAATGGCCTTGTTGACCTCTTCAATACCGGCTGATTGTTCCTGACTCGCGGCGGCAATTTCGGCAATGATGTCACTCACTTTTTTCACTGCTTCGACTATTTCTTCCAACGTCTTACCAGACTCATCGACTAACCTTGAACCTTCATCAACCTTGTCCACGCTGTCACTAATTAGAGCTTTGATTTCTTTCGCCGCCCCCGCACTGCGTTGAGCCAGATTTCTTACTTCACCGGCAACCACTGCAAATCCCCGTCCCTGTTCACCCGCTCGAGCGGCTTCAACGGCGGCATTGAGTGCCAATAAATTCGTCTGGAAAGCAATTTCATCGATCACTCCGATAATATCGGCAATTTTCTTGCTCGACTGGTTGATTTCAGACATGGCAATCACCGCATTTTTAACCACATCACCGCCCTTACTTGCCTGATCCCGAGCCGCCGTGGCTAGTTGATTCGCCTGCCGTGCATTATCGGCATTCTGTTTAACGGTGGAAGTCATTTCTTCCATACTTGATGCTGTTTCTTCAAGGTTAGCCGCCTGCTCTTCTGTACGCTGGCTTAAATCCTGGTTGCCTTTGGCAATTTCACCCGAGCCCACGGTAATGCTGTTTGAAGCCGTGTTTATTTGTCCAACCATGTTAAGCAAATTGGTAATGGAGGAATTAATCGCATCTCTGAGTTCGGCAAACTCGCCATTGAACTCACCGTTCATGGTTTCAGTCAAATCACCTTCTGCCAGTGCCGACATCACTTTCTTGCCTTCCTGTACTGGCATGACAACCGCATCCATGAGTTGATTAATCCCATCACCCAGGGTTTTCAGGAAGCCGTTATATTCTTCAGCCTGAATTCGAGTATCAAGTTCACCATCAACGGCAGAAGTTATCAGACTCTCAATCTGGTGCTCGGCATCCTTTTCTTCGGTTATATCTTTCCATTCAACCATATTGCCCATGTAGTTACCGTCGGCGTCACTTATATAGGTGGCGTTAACGTCAAACTCCAGTTCTGCCACTTTAATTTCTGCATTGGCTGGTGACTTGCTGGGATCGCCCAGTAAGGCACGTTGGTGCGCCGGATTTTTATGGAATTGATCGATACACTGTCCGACCAGATTATTAGCATCAAGGCTTGGCCATATCTGCCTTAATTCATTTTGCCGTTTCGCCAGCATGCCGACCACAGCCGGATTGGCATAGGTAATAACGAGATTTTCATCACAGAGCATCAGATTTGCCTGAGCACCGTTAACTGCCGATTTAAGCCGTGAAATTTCTAGCTCAGATGCACGTTGTTCGGTTACATTCTGCCATTCCAACGTATTGCCAATGTAATTTCCCTCAAGATCATTAATAGCACCCACGTCAAGATGGAATTTTAGTGGTCCCACGTCAATGTCAGTAGAGTAAGGAAGGTTACGCGGATCACCCAATAACTTACGTTGATGCGAGGGATCTTTATGGAACATATCAATACAGGCACCCATAATTTTATCGGCATCAAACCCTGGAAATGCGATGCGTAATTCTGTCTCATTATCTTTGAGTAAAGCTTTGGAAGACTCATTCATATAGGTAATAATAAAATCACGATCAATCATCATCATTGCAGTTTGTGCTGTATCAACAGCAGCCTGCAAACGAAAAACATTATTTTCCTGTTCACGTTTTTCGGTAACGTCATCCCATTCCAGAGTATTACCCGTATAATTTCCATCACTATCTTTAATTGCGCCAACAGCAAGATGGAATTTTAGTGGCCCTACCTCAATATCCGTTTCATAGGGTAAATTACCCGATTCATTCAGCAAGCGGCGTTGATGAGCAGGATCTTTGTGGAACATATCAATGCAGGCACCCAGCATATTATTTGCATCGAAACCTGGAAAAACGGTTCTCAAGATCTCTTCATTATCTTTAAGTAATTTCTTTGATGCATCATTAAGATAGGTAACTTTAAAATCTCGGTCAATCATCATCATCGCAGTTTTCACACCATTAACAGCACTCTGCCAACGATTCACCTGTTCGATTAATTCCTGATTATCTGCTGTATTGCTTGACATTGTATTAGTCTCCATTCCAGTTTTATCATATGCGCCTAACATAACCCCTGCTACAACTTCAAGAGCATCTGACCAGGCAGTATTTACCTTGGCTGTCCATGCAGGGCCAGCAAATTCCTTCATCACACCAATCAGTGTTTCTGCCACTGCGCCGTAATGGGCGGGTTCTGCACCATAGTTTTGATGGCTTGCGCCCAGTTTTATTAATGCCTTTGATAGTACATCGACCTTTCTTAAATTATTCACTACCAGTTTTAAAGCTGCCGTCAGCTTACCGACCTGTTTTTCAACGCTGGTATTTCCAAACAATGGCTTCACACCTGGATAGTTTGAAAAAAGCTTTTCATAAAATTGTTTAGCAACTTCATCGAGTTTAGGTTCAAGCAGTGCAAAACTTGATTCAAGTGTCTCCACATCCAGACCTAGCGGATGTTCTGATTCCCTCCCGCTTCCTCCATTAATTGCATTGCTGTTCAGATTCACAGTTTGAGCACTCCTATTAGTTAAACTTTATCGACGGAACAACCTTACCCCAACATCCAGCACAGAGGATCTCACCCATCATTTTCAATCGAATTACATTGTAATATATAATATTCTTACCCTGACCAACTTAAACCAGCCATAGCCTCTTTTAGAATTTCCTTCCATGACTTATCATGCTTATTGCATTTTTTATACTTATTACCAACAAAAGATATATAACCTGGCTTTCCCTTATTTTTATTTCTCTGAAGATTAATACTTACATGTCTAGCCATAACAATATTTTTACACCCTCTTCAACAACACAAAATATTTATCAAATACTATTGTTAAATGACATTTTATTAATCAGGCTTAGCTACCGAATCAACTTCAGTTAACTCTGACGCGTTAAGCATGCTGTCGATATCGAGTATAATTACCATCTTTTCTTCTACCGTTGCCAAGCCTTTGACAAATTCAGTGTCAACAGCATCCCCAAAATCTGGCGAAGGTTTTATTTGTTCTTCTGGTACATTATAAACATCTGAAACACCATCAACGACAATACCCATGGTTCGGCTATTTGATTCTGTTTCAACCTTGAGCACTATCACAACCGTTAACGGCCCGTATTCGAGTTCTTCGAGACCAAAGCGAATTCGCATATCAATTATTGGAACGATGGTTCCACGCAGATTAATAACACCTCTAATATAGGTGGGTGTATTAGGAATTGAGGTGACGGCATCCCAGCCTTTTATTTCCTGCACCCTCAATATGTCCACCCCATACTCTTCACCTGCTAGCATGAAAGTTAAAAATTGATCTGTATCTGCCATATCAGAGATGATTACGCTATTATCTGTCGAATTAACTGTTTGTGCCGTTTCCATAATTATCCCTCAAGCTGCTATTTCTGAGTTACCAATATTCTTTGTATTACCTGTGCTATTGCATCGATATAGATACACCAAACCAACAATATCCAGAATCAATGCCACTGTTCCATCACCGAGTATTGTTGCGCCTGAGATCCCTTCTACTTTCTTAAAGTTTGTTTCTAAACTTTTAATGACAACCTGTTGTTGTCCAAGGAGGTCATCAACATATAAGGCAATTTTGTTACCTTCGCCTTCGACCACCACAAGCAATCCTTCTTCAATATTATTACTTTCTGGCTTTACACCAAATATTTCATGTAATCTAACTATAGGGATATATTCATCTCGCAATTTATAAACCTGTGCGCGACCTGTGACCCCTTTAATAGATTCTTTCTTGACTTGCAGGGATTCGATGATAGAGATCAGGGGGATAATATATATATTGTCTCCAACCTGAACTGATTGACCATCAAGAATAGCTAATGTCAAAGGAAGGCGTATTCTGAAAGTTGATCCCACCCCTTCTGTTGAGTGCACGTCAACTGATCCCCCGAGTGCACGGATATTCCTTCTGACCACATCCATTCCAACACCCCGACCAGATATGTCACTCACCTCCTCAGCCGTAGAAAACCCGGGGCTGAATATCAGATCATATATTTGTTCATCAGTAAGCTCTTCCTCCTCGCCAATAACCTTATTCTCCCTGGCTTTTTTCATTACCCTGGCTTTATTTATTCCAGCACCATCATCAATTATTTCAATAATAATATTTCCACCTTCATGAAAGGCATTTAAATTAATAATACCGGCTTCGGGCTTACCTGCTTTAATGCGATCTTCTCTAGATTCAATCCCATGGTCGATTGAATTACGAACCAGATGTACAAGTGGATCACCAATTTTTTCCATTACCGTTTTATCCAGCTCAGTATTCTCCCCTGTCATTTTCAACTCTATTGATTTATCCAACTTTGCACTTAAATCATGAACCAGGCGCGGAAAACGTTGAAATGCAAAACTAATCGGCAGCATTCGAATACGCATTACATTTTCCTGCATTTCCCGTGTATTTCTTTCCAGTTGAGAGAGTCCATCTCGTAAGCGTTCAATAGTTGAATCTTCAAAATCTTCCGATTCACCAAGTTGACTTAACATTGATTGAGTAATGACAAGCTCACCCATCATATTAATCAAGTCATCAACCTTATCAATAGATACTCTTATAGAATTCGATTCTGCAGTTTTAACTGCTTTTTTAGTTGAAGGTGTTTTCCGTACTGGAACCAGCTTATCGATTTCAGAACTACTTTTACCCTCAGCACTTTCAACACTGGATGTATTTCCAACATCTTCTAATTTATATAAAGATGCACCTATCGCTTTAATCTCCAAATCACAGTCATCTTCCACCCAGACAAAAGCTTCATTTACAACATCCTCTGATATATTCCCTTTAAGTATTATTTTCCAACTTAAATGACAATCTTCCGGGTTCAAATTATTCAAATCCGGAAGATTGATTGAATCAACAAACACATCTAAATCACCGAGACCTTTAAGCTCTTTAAAGATACGTATTGGATCATTTCCAGTCATCAGGAATGATTCGTATGGTTTAAATAATATCTCCCAACCCTCTACAGTTGATGCTTCATTACTGTTATCATCAGCTACTAATGTCCCGTCATTCACCATCACCTGTCCCGCTGCACCAGCCAAAAGATTATCAAGCTCATTTTTTGTCGCCGCAGTACTTACAACATCAATATCTTCTTCAGCCCTGAGAGCTGATAACATTTCTCGCAACACATCAACCGATGTCAGCAATACCGCGATACCTTCTTTCGTAACGTCACGCCGCCCATCTCGCATTTCATCTAAAAGAGTTTCCATGACATGAGTAAATTCTGCTACTTCATTCAGCCCGAATGTACCACTCCCACCTTTTATAGAATGTGCAGCTCTGAAAATAGTATTTATTACCTCATCGTCCGCCGTGCCAGGATCAAGATTTAAAAGTGAACTCTCCATCACTTCGAGACCCTCAAAACTTTCCTCATAGAAAGTTTCAAGAAATTGAGACATATCAATAGCCATAGCCTTATCCTAATACTTTATTAATAGAAGTAAGTAATTGCTCAGGATTAAACGGCTTGATTATCCAGCCTGTTGCACCAGCTGATTTACCTTCCTGTTTTTTATCCCCAGTACTTTCTGTTGTCAACATAAGGATTGGTGTAAATTTGAAAGCAGGTAGTTGCCGTAATTCTTTCACCAGACTAATTCCATCCATATTCGGCATATTTACATCTGACAATACAAGATCGAATTTTTCAGACTTCGCTTTTGCTAACGCATCGACACCATCAACTGCCTCGGTCACGTCATGACCACTACCCTTCAGGGTAAAACTAACCATCTGTCTCATTGAGGCTGAATCATCAACTGCAAGTATTTTTGCCATCTTCAACTCCTGTTAGAAAATATTTTCTCATTATAGCTATGGTAATAACAACACTAATTATAATTTTCAACTTACCAACTTCAGCTAAAAAAACTAATCGACCTGAAAAAAATTTTCTTTAATTAAAAATTAAAAACCAACCAAATAAATAGACCACAAACAAATTTAATAAAAACATACTCGAACATAATTAACACATACAAATAATACTTAAATAGAAAATCTTGAACGTCTTTGCCTAAACCAGGACAGCAACACAAACAGATCCTAAAACATAAATAAAACACTATAAACACAGACTAAATATAATGATTAATATATGTGATAATAATTTTTCAAGAAAAACAATAGTTACCCGATAACTATTTTTACAGCAATGCCAAAAGTTTATAAATCCACAATTTATTTATCACATCAAAGGGAAGTTGCATGTCACACTCAAGAGTCATTTCAGTGCTAAATCAGAAAGGAGGTGTTGGAAAAACAACTTTAACTACAAACCTTGCACATGGACTTGCATTAACAGGACGTAAGGTTCTGACAATAGATCTTGATCCTCAGGCACAACTTAGCGCCAGCCTTGGCATATTAGGTGAAACAGAAAACGTAATTGAAAAAAGCTTACTTAATGGTGCCACGTTGGCCAGCATAACTATTAAAGCCAGAGATAACCTATACATCATCCCATCTTCCCACAACCTTTCTTCACTAGAGAGGCACTCAGATAATAGTGCAGCAAGTGGTTTATTGTTAAAAAATAAATTATGCGATGAATCTGATAAATACGATATTGTGCTTATTGATTGCCCGCCGTCTTCAGGTTTGCTAATAATGAATGCAATCCTTACATCCAATGAAATAATAACCCCGATGACCGGCGACTACCTTGGCCTTCAAGGTCTTGCCTATTTAATGAGAACACTTAAAAAATTTGAGACCATTCTCGAACACTCGATCATGCAATGGGTTGTATTAAATAGATTTCATGAAAGACGCCGTATATCTCAAGAAGTAAAAAATAATCTTAAACGCCACTTCCCGAACAAGGTACTTAAAACAAATATATCTGAATCTGTTCTTTTAGCCGAATGCCCTGGCTTTGGTAAAACCGTATTTGAGTACCGTCCAACAAGTAAATCTGCCGATGAGTATCGATCATTAGTTGACGACCTTCTTTTAGAGAGAACATACCATGCCTAGAATCAGCAATCCAAAAACAAAATCAAAGAAAAAAACAACAAGATCATCCCGTCTTGGGCATGATCCGTTTTCTGATGTTTTAGAAAAGGATATCGTTAATGATTATATCTCACAGAAAGAAGTGTCATCACCACCCAAAGATGAAATTATAAAACAGGAGAAACCTGACCTTTTAAAGTTGCCATCAAACTTTACCATCGCCGGTGTAACTGAAACATATAGTGAAATAAAATCACTTTTAGACTCCAACAATAATGATATCGAAATTGACCCTTCAAACCTGGACTCAATTGACACTGCTGGAATGCAACTCCTGTACGTGGTGTCAGAGAAATTAAAACTCTCAAAAAAAACAATTAACTGGACCTGCTGGTCAAAAACCATAGAAAACGCTTCTGATATCCTCGGAATAAAAATACTTAACATTAACGAGTAAATTATTTCAGAGATTCAGGCAGGGAACAAACAAATGAACCGAAGAATAGAAATATGGATGCTAGGTATATTTTGTCTCATGATAATATCTGAGCTATTCAGCTCTGGTAATTTTAGCAGCGCACAACTATTTAGGCTGATACTCGAATCTGTTGCCCTTATATATCTTGTCCGATATGTCATTAAAGGAAAGAATACAACCCATTCTATTCCTACTTCGAATAGAAGTAATATTACAAACACAAATTCAGACACAGACATTATTAGCGCATTAAAAACCACTTTTACACAGATGTCAGATGCCGCAAAAAATGAATTATCCTGTGCAAGCAGCGAACATGTTCGCATTAAAGAACTTATTAATCAGTCAGTTGAAGAACTTGGAATAAGTTTTTTAGAGCTAGAAAAATTATCGCGAAGTCAACGTGAAATCGTAATGGATATCACTGAAAACTCTATACAAATTGATGTCAATGAAAACAAAAATATTAACATTAAAGACTTTGCTGAAGAAGTCAGTGAATTAATGGGACACTTTATAGAAATAATGATATCAGTAAGCACCCAGAGCGTTGCTACCGTTCACCATATAGATGATATGGTTGAACATATGGATGGTATATTTGAATTGCTTGAAGATGTCAAATCCATTGCCGAGCAGACAAATTTATTAGCATTAAATGCCGCTATTGAAGCAGCTCGCGCAGGTGATGCTGGACGAGGTTTTGCCGTTGTAGCAGACGAGGTAAGAAACCTTTCCGTTCGTTCTGCTACGTTTAACGACAAAATTCGTGACCAGGTAAATAGTTCGAAAGAAGTTATTTCCCGTGTCCGCGATACCGTTAGCAGCATGGCTTCTCGTGATATGAATGAAACTATTACAGCTAAAGAACGTGTTGCTAGTTTACTTGAAAATATTACAACCATGAATGAGTTCATGGCATCAAGAATTCTTGAAGTTTCTGATATTGCAAAAAAAGTTGATGTATCTGTCGGCACTGCAATTCGATGCCTGCAATTTGAAGATATCAGCCGACAGGCCATAGATGCCGCTGACAACCATATTGATCATTTTATTGAACTAAATAACCGTATATCTGACTCACTCAAAAAATATAAATCATCTAGCGATATGAAAAATATACTTTTTTTAATGCAGGGTATCATTTCCGACATTTCTATAGAATGGCAGAAAGAAAGTCAGAAAGCTGTTTTACAGGAGTCCATGAACGAGGGGGAAGTTGACTTATTTTGAAAAGTAGATATTTATATATAATATTTTTAATATTAGGAGACTAAAATGGGTGTTAACACACAAATTTCAGGTGATGAAAAAACTGTAACGATAAAAATAGATGGGCGATTTGATTTTTCAAATCAAAAAAAATTTCGTGATGCCTACCGAAATAATAGCATGAGCGGACAAATATTTCATGTTGAACTTGCTCGCACTGAGTATATGGACAGTTCTGCATTAGGAATGCTGCTTCTCCTTAAAGAGCATGCAGATAACTGTAAAGGAACTGTAATTCTTAAACAACCATCTGAGTCAATTAAAAAAATACTCGACATGGCAAATTTCAATCAACAGTTTGAAATTACCTAACGAGTGAATTTCTTATGTCTGCACCAAGAGAAGATATATCTATAAATTCAAATAACCCTAAGCATTTCAGAGGCTGCGCTCTTGTTGTCGACGATGATATAACCAATCGTCTTGTGCTGGCCAGATTTCTTAAAAAAGAAGGGTTTGACATCGTTGAAGCTGAAAATGGTCAACAGGCACTTGAATTATACTCAAAGCATAAACCAGACATTATCTTCATGGACATAATGATGCCGATAATGGATGGGCTTGAATCAACAAAACATATCAGATCAATAAACAATACTGAGTTTGTACCTATTATTTTTGTCACCGCAATGACAGATAGCGATACAATTACACATTGCATTGATGCCGGTGGCGATGACTTCTTAACTAAACCCATAAATCATATTAAGCTGCAAGCCAAGATCCACTCAATGGAGCGTATTCGTGATATGCATAGGAAAATCACGGAACTAAATGACAAATCCTATCATGAACAAAAAGTTGCTGAACATATTTTCACTGATGTGGTTGGTAAGAACAATGCAATAATTGACCATATTCACACTCTCATGCGTCCACTTGAATTATTTGGCGGTGACATGCTATTAACCGCTTTTACTCCTTCACGTGATATTCATATACTTCTAGCTGATTTTACCGGTCATGGACTATCGGCAGCAATTGGTGCCCTTCCTGTATCTGAAACATTTCATGCTATGACAGCAAAAGGTTATAGTATTGATGAAATATTAAAAAACATAAACATAAAACTAAAAAAATTACTACCAACTAATATGTTTATGACTGCACAATATGTCAGCATCAACCATGAACTGGATTACATAGCAGCATGCAACTGCGCCATGCCCGACATTCTTGTTCTCGATAAATTTGCAAATGTATTAAAAGAAAAAATAACTTCACGAGGAATGCCACTTGGCATCGACGCTGAATTTGATTTTTCAAAAATAGTAGAATACTTTGAAATCACTAATGGTGACAGGATCTTTCTTTCCAGCGACGGAATTATTGAATCAACCAATACTAAAGGTGAAGAATTTGGAGAGCGAGGTTTTAAAAATGCTTTGCTATCCGCACGAGCCACCAACGATACTCAATCATTTTTTAATGATATTGTGAAAATATTTGATACCTTTTGCAAGGATAGCCCTCCATCTGATGACATTAGTCTTGTCGAAATTCTATGTGTTCCTGAAAACATACCACCATGGGATATGCTGTCACTACTAAGTACAAATAAACCTAATTATGTAGAAAATGAAATTCCTTCAGACGACAATGTCATTGAACACAACTTAACTGAAATAAGCATGAATCTTAACAGCCATAACCTTAAAAATACCGATCCTGTACCCCTTGTAATTAATAACATCATTCAGCTATCAACTTCTGATATCCCTAAGCAAAGCCTGTTTGTTATTTTAACTGAACTTTATGTCAATGCGCTCGATCACGGAATCCTAGATCTGGATTCGAAATTAAAATCAAGTGCGGCAGGTTTTGAAAAATACTTCAGCGAACGGGAGAAACGTCTTAATAATCTTAACAGTGGTTATGTTCGCATGTCATTCCAGATACAAAATTATGCTAATGGCGGGGAATTCAGTTTAATATTTGAGGATAGTGGTAGTGGATTTAATTTTGAAGAATATAATAACCGAACTGTCGATGAAAATGCATTTAGTGGACGGGGAATTTCTCTTATCAAACAACTCTGCAAATCTATTACCTATTATACTCCTGGCAACAAGGTTGAAATTATATTTCAATGGTAATAGAGCCTATTCGCAATATTCCTCTAATGTAAAGTTAGAATGGTATGACTATCGTATCCTCCTTAAAAACCAGAAACCCTACTCATGCAAATTAAATATCTTATTTTACCGTAACTATTCAGCGTATATTTGCAGATAAATATAAACCATCAAACAAAATCAGGTAATTTTCCATCAAATAATATCGTCATAGCCTGACTTGAACTCAGG
>VAPK010308095.1_pt1 | contig 23779 bp, 20 predicted proteins | sample 3395031 | NCBI WGS metagenome assembly VAPK01 (sample SAMN08290443, study PRJNA428436) | hydrothermal vent metagenome | isolation source: Deep-sea hydrothermal vent chimney 1 | place: Pacific Ocean: Juan De Fuca Ridge
AACTTACTTAAAAAAAGTTGGAATATTGGCAACAAAAGGTACTTTGAAAAGTGAGCTACTTTTAGAAACCTCTCAAAAATTTGCGCAAGGAGTTGAAGTCTTTCATCAGATTGGTGAAGGATTAGTAACACTAATTGAAAATGGTAAAATTCATTCTTTAGAAATGAGAAACTTACTTAAAAAATATATTAATCCCATGTTAGAAAAAAATATTGACAATTTGGTGCTTGGTTGTACCCATTATCCATTTCTAAGATCTGAAATAGAAAAAATAGTTGGAGAGAAAGTAAGGATTTTAGATTCGGGAGAAGCAATTGCCAGGCAAACAAAAGTAATACTTGAACAAGAAAATTTGATCAATTTAAACAAATGTTCTCCCGATCATAGATTTTACAGTAATAAAAACCCCAATGTTCTACAAAATATTTTAGATCAGTACCATGATAATTTAATAGCCAATAAATTAAATTTCTAATATGAAGAGTCCTTTTAACGATACTTATTTTATGAAAAAAGCTTTGCAAGAAGCCCAAAATGCTTTAGAAAAAAATGAAGTCCCAATTGGTGCGGTAATTGTGGTCAATGATAAAATAATTGCTCGAGCACATAATTTAACCGAAACACTTAATGATGTAACAGCTCATGCCGAAATGCAGGCCTTTACAGCTGCTGCTGATTATTTAGGAGGTAAATATTTGAAAAAATGTACTTTGTTTGTTACCTTAGAGCCTTGCCAAATGTGTGCCGGAGCAAGTTATTGGACCCAAATTGAACGAATCGTATTTGGCGCATATGACAAATTAAGAGGATTTCAAAAAAACAAGACCAAATTGCACCCAAAAACAAAAGTTACCGGAGGTGTTTTAGAAAAAGAATGCAGTCTTATTCTCAATAATTTTTTTATTGAAAAAAGAAGTTTAAATTAATTTAAAACTAAAGCTCGAAATAAATATATCTATATCTTTCTCTTAAGGAGAATAATGTGATTTGAATTCAAAATTATTTTGTCTTTTATCTTTTATCTTTCTCGTTTTCCATTTGTTCTTTTTCCTGAAACATATTTCTCATGGAGTACCTAGAAAGGTCTTTTCCATTATACCGATGATAAATAAACAAAGGCATTAAGATAAATGCAAAAATCAGAACTCCAAAACCAATAAATTTTTTTCCTTGCCCTTCTTCGGTTAAATTGCTATAAAACCCGAAAATAATCAATGCAAGCGCTATAAATAATACTATTCTTAATACAATTTTCATGTTCTATTTAATTGATCCATAATAAAAATATCCTATCTTTAAAACCTGAGTTTTATCCAATCTTATTTTACACTTTAGATCGAACGCAGGTTTAAAGCAAAAATAGTCACAAATGAATACATTTCTTATCGTTTTAGCGATAATTATTTCCGGAATTATGAATGGTCAGAATAAGGCAGCTTTAAATAATAAAATTGTAATTGCACATCGTGGAGCATCAGGTTATTTACCAGAACATACTTTAGAGTCAAAAGCTATGGCCTATGCAATGAGACCTGATTTTATAGAACAAGATCTCGTGCTAAGTAAAGACAATGTCCCTATAGTAATTCACGATATTTATTTGGATGATGTTACTAATGTATCGGAAGCATTTCCGAAAAGGAAGAGAGAAGACGGAAGATTCTATGTAATTGATTTCTCATTTGAAGAATTAAAAGAGTTAGAGGTTCGAGAAAGATTTGATCCAAAAACAAAAAAAGTAATCTATAAGGGTAGATTTCCTTATGGTAAATCAACTTTTAAATTACATTCTTTACAAGATGAAATGGAGCTCATTCAAGGCTTGAATAAAAGTACCGGTAATGATATAGGGATTTATCCTGAAATTAAGGATCCAAAATTCCATCTCAATAATGGTAAAGATATTTCAAAAATTGTATTGCAAATTTTAAATGATTACGGATATAAAACTAAAGCAGATAACTGTGTTCTACAATGTTTTGACCCGATTGAACTCAAGAGAATTAGAAATGAACTTAAAAGTGAGCTGTTTTTAACCCAATTAATCGAATTCTCAAAAGATGAGTTAAATCTTAAAGAATATGCCAGTTATTCTGATGCTATAGGGCCATGGATCAAACAGTTAATAAAGGGATCTGATAAGAATGGAAATATCATTTTTTCAGAATTAGTTAAAAATGCCCATGATCTGAATTTAAAAGTTCATGCATATACTTTTAGAGCTGACCAGTTGGAGAATATACCCTCTTTTGAAAAATTATTAGAAATAGGTTTTTACAAAGCTCATATTGATGGAGTATTTACCGATTTCCCAGATCTAGTTGTAGAGTTTCTCAGGAAGTAACCTGAATCAATTTTCTTCGATATGCAGTAAGTAATCTTGATTTAGAAATAAAACCAAAATATTTATCGTTTTTTATAACAACTAAATTCCAGGCACCTGTTGTTTTGAATTTATTCAATATCTCTTCGGCAGTATCTTTTTCATAATAAATAATGTCTGAAGCACTGTGCATCAAACTTCTAACCATAACTGTATCATATAAATTTTTATCGAACATGATACTTCTTATATCGTTAAGTGTAAGAATTCCTAAAAATTCACCCTCCTCATTTACTACAGGAAAATGATTTCTCGATGATTTGGCAACTGCATTTTTAAGTATATCACCTAATTTCATATCGGGTGATAAAATTATGAAGTTGGTTTCAATAACCTTATCTATATCTAACATCATTAATACATTCTTGTCCTTATCATGAGTAATAAGCTGACCTTTTTTTGCCAATTCTGCTGCATAAATATTATGCGGTATATAATGTTTTGTTATAATAAAAGATATAGAGGCTACAATCATTAATGGTACAAAGAGCTCATAACCTCCTGTAATCTCCGCAATTAAAAATATTGCAGTTAAGGGCGCCTGTAATACACCAGCCATTAGTCCTGCCATTCCAACCATAGCGAAATTTGTTGATGATAATTGATGATCAAACAAGTTGCTATAATTAATAATTACTGCAAAAATATATCCAGAAATACTTCCCGTAAATAAAGTTGGCGCAAAAACACCACCTACTCCACCGGCTCCAAACGTAAGAGACATGGCAATTACTTTAAATATTACCAATCCTATCAAAAGCGAAATAACAATCCAAAAATTATCGGATACAATATGAAAGACATTATTTTTGGTTAATTCTTCAATATTTCCTTTTAAAATATTATTAATGGTTTCATACCCTTCTCCAAAGAGTGGTGGAATGAAAAATACGATAACCCCTATTAAAATTCCACCAAATAGCAGTCGTGTATATATATTTTTGAGTCGTTTAAAAAAGTCACTTATAAAGAAATAAACCTTACTAAAATAAATAGAAGCACTTGCGGTAAAAATTCCTAATACTACATAAAATAAAACGTCGTTCAGAGCGAAATTATCTTGAATCTGAAAATGTAGTAAAACATCATCCCCAAAAAAGAAATACGAAGTTAAAATAGCTGTTATTGATGCCAATAATAAAGGAATCATAGAGGCAAGGGTCAATTCCAGACTAAATATCTCTACAGCAAAAACAATAGCCGCAATTGGTGCTTTAAATATGGAAGACATCGCTCCTGCTGCTGCTGCACCAATTAATAATGTTCTCGTATTTTGATTTAAGTGAAAAAATCTGGCAAAATTAGAACCAAGAGCTGCGCCGGTTGCAACTGTTGGTCCTTCTAAACCTACAGACCCTCCAAAACCAACAGTTAATGGAGCTGTTAACAAAGAAGCCCACATTTGATGCCTTGGCATGATTCCTTTTTGCTTTGAAATTGCATATAAAGTTGAAGGTATACCATGCCCTACTTTTTTCTTTACCACATATTTAATGATTAGTAAAACAATTAACAAACCAATAATTGGAAAAATAAAATAAAATACATTGTGTATTTCTCTAATGAACTCCCCTTCCAATAATTCTTGAATGAGGTGGGTAAGGTTCTTTAAAGTTACAGCGCCCAATCCTGCCAATAAACCAATTACAGCACTTGATATATTGATAAACTGTTTATTGGAAATATGTTTGTATTTCCATTTTAAAAATTTCGTAAATAATACTTTTGAATTCGGCATTTAAAAGATCAAATAATTAGTCTTACTCCTCCTAATTCCTCTATTTTGTAGGGAAATTTATCACTAGGTGAACCTATAAACATAAAATTAATTGGAATATTCCATTTAGCTGATAAAGTCTTTATCAATTTTGGGTCAAAATTACCTTTTTCTACTATAAATTCAATATCAATTTCAGGATATTCTTTATTCAAAAATTCGATCTCTTGTGCTAAATTTTTTGGAACCTTTTCATCTTTGTTCACAACATGCACTATCTTCATTTTTTTGGTGTGCTCATTTTTTCGAATATATAGCATCACCTGGTTTAAGGTTGCTATTCTATCACCTTTTGTAAAAAATACAAATTCTTGTTGGTTGATTTCACTTATTAGGGACAGAATTTTTTTATCTGTACTAAAAACAATTTTTCTTACCGGATCAAAAATATAATGTATGAATTTCAACAATAATTTCAGCAATATTGTTCTATTCAACATGATTACTATAAAAATTATAAAAGGAATAAAGTAATCTAAAAAGACAGTGAAATTACTTGGGTTATCACCTCTGGGTTCCATCTTTAAGTTTCCCCACAAAGCAATTAACACTGCAATAATAGCTAGGAAAACAGATATCCATGGGGCCTTTACCGGTCTTGGCAATTTGCTTCTTCTAACTTTTAATAAAATATTCCCAATTCCAAATAAAGCCATTACCGATAAAAAAGAAATAGTATAAACCCCCGCAAGTAAAGTCACTTTACCTTTTGTTATTAATAATACAGAAACAGATAAAATAAAAAATACCAAAATAATCCGATAAGAACTTCCTCTTTTATTTTTCTTTAAGAAAAATCCAGGTAAAATTCTATCTAAGGTCATTCTTTCCAGCAAACCGGTTACTCCTACAAAACTTGTTAATACAGCACCACTTAAAACCAGAAAAGCATCAATTGAAATTATCATTGCCATCCATTTCCCTCCTACATGATTTGCCATTTCGACCAATAGTACATTTTGATAGGCATCACTTTGCAAAAGAGGTATGGTAAATAATGCCAGGGCAAAGACAGCCATCAATGGGTTGATCACACTTACAATAATCCACATATTTTTTAAGGTTTTTGGAAATACGCCTTTTTGTTGTTCTTCAACAAAATTTGCAGAGCTTTCAAATCCTGAAACACCAAGCATTGAAGCAGCAAAACCAAAAAATATAGCTGTTAATATTCCTCCTTCCTTTACAGGAAAATGCCAATTTTCAATTAAAGTATGTAAATCGTTTTTTACCAAAAATAAAATGATAAACGCACTTAGAATAAAAAGAGATACCAAATGGAAAAGAAAAATTCCTATAGCAACTTTAGCTGATTCTGTAATTCCACCCATTACAAGAAGGGCAAAGATGCCTAATAAAACTATGGTTGCTATTATTATAGGTATTAAAGGAAAAAGGTGATGCAAATAATGAATGGCCTCATTGGCAGATATTACTGCGGTTGCCATGTATGATAATAAGGTCAATGTAGCTGCAATTGAGGCTACTGATTTACTTGTTGTGTTCAATAAGGCATTATATGCTCCACCATTTAATGGCAAGGCCCCAACAACTTCACCGTAAATCTTTCTAAAAAGAAATAAAACAACAGATACAATTAATAAGGTTATCCAGGCATACTGACCAGCTAAGGCTATAGATAGGGCAGAAACGTACAAAACGGATGAACTGATATCATTACCACAAATTGCCGTTGCTTCTAATTCGTTGAGTTTTTTACGAATTTTAGTTTTCATCAAAAGACTTAATAATTATCTGATACTAAATTAATTAAAATATTTGTAACATCTTTAAGAGTATATAAAGAATTAATATTTACTTTAATTTTAGATTTAATTCCTCTAGCTGAACCTCATCTATTGCAGAAGGAGCATCAATCATAATATCTCTACCCGAATTGTTTTTGGGAAAAGCTATAAAATCTCTTATTGTTTCCTGACCGCCTAGAATGGCAACCAATCTATCTAATCCAAAAGCTATTCCTCCATGAGGAGGCGCTCCATATTCAAAAGCATCCATTAAAAATCCAAATTGATTCTTGGCTTCTTCTTTGGTGAATCCCAACAGGTCAAACATTCTTGACTGTGTTTCCTTATCAAAAATTCGTATTGAACCTCCACCAATTTCATTACCATTTAGAACCATATCATAGGCATTTGCTCTAACTTTTTCAGGATTTGAATCCAGTAGTTTTAAGTCTTCAGGTTTAGGAGAGGTAAAAGGATGATGCATGGCATGATATCGTTTACTTTCATCGTCCCATTCGAATAATGGAAAATCTACCACCCATAGTGGTGCAAAAGTATTTGCATTTCTTAAGCCTAAAGTTTCAGCCATTTCCATACGTAAGGCACTTAATTGGGTTCTGGTTTTATTTGCTTCTCCAGCCATGATCAACATTAGATCTCCTTTCTTTGCATTTAATCTTTCTACCCATTTTGCAAGGTCTTCTTGCGAGAAAAATTTATCAACTGAAGATTTAAAAGTCCCATCCTCATTATATTTTGCCCAAATTAATCCCTTGGCACCAATTTGAGGTCTTTTTACAAAATCAATTAATTTATCTGTTTGCTTTCGGGAGTAATTAGAACAACCCGGTACCGATATTCCTACCACTAATTCTTGTGAATCAAAAACTTCAAAACCTCTATTTTGAGCTAGGTCATTCAATTCACCAAATTTCATGTCAAAACGAATATCCGGTTTGTCATTACCATAAGTTCTCATGGCAAAATCGTAGGTCATTCTTGGGAATTTATCTACCTCTACTCCCTTAATTTCTTTTAATAAAAATTTTGTTAAACCCTCAAATTCATTCAATATATCTTCTTGTTCAACAAATGCCATCTCACAATCTATTTGTGTAAACTCGGGTTGCCTATCGGCACGTAAATCTTCATCTCTAAAACATTTTACAATTTGAAAATATTTATCCATACCACCAACCATCAATAGTTGTTTAAATGTCTGAGGTGATTGAGGTAAAGCGTAGAATTGTCCCTCATTCATTCGACTTGGAACTACAAAATCACGAGCCCCTTCCGGAGTAGATTTAATTAAATAAGGAGTTTCAATTTCTATAAACCCCTTCTCAGTCAGGTAACTTCTAACAGCCATTGACACTTTTGATCGAAAAATTAAATTCTCTCTAACCGGATTTCTTCTAATGTCTAAATACCGGTATTTCATTCTTAATTCATCCCCACCATCTGTATTATCTTCAATTGTAAAAGGTGGTAATTCTGCTTTGTTCAAAATATTTAGTTCTTTTACTAATATTTCAACATCACCAGTAGGAATATTTTTGTTTTTTGCTACACGCTCTATTACTTTTCCTTTCACCTGAATAACATATTCTCTTCCTAAAGATTTGGCTTTTTCAATAACTGAATTTTCCGTTCTTTCTTCATCAAAAATCAATTGCGTAATGCCATATCTATCTCTTAAATCTACCCAGATCATAAAACCTTTATCCCTTGATTTCTGCACCCAACCAGATAAAGTAACTTCTTGACCTACATTCTCTAATCTTAATTCTCCGTTCGTATGACTTCTATACATTATTTTTAATTCTTAAAATAAAACTTGCTCAAAATTGAAGATGCAAATTTAATGAAATACTGTAGAGTTATTTGGTTTTAAATGTATTTTTATAAAAGATTTAAAATTTATTATGAATCAGAAAAATATTTACTGGATATCAACAATTGTATTATTCAGTTTATTGATAGTTACCGGTATTTTATATTTTGTTTATTACAATATCCTTAGAGACTATTTTACAAGTTATGGATATCCCATATACCTGATTTATCCTTTGGGAATTGCCAAAATTATAGGAGCTTTGGTAATATTGGCTAATAGAAACAAGTTTTTAACCGAATTGGCTTATGCCGGATTTTTCTTTAATTTTATTTTAGCTTTTTTTGCTCATGCTATGGTTAAGGAATTTGATCCATTTCCCACTATTTCATTGGTATTACTTTTGATCTCATATTTTTTAGGTAGAAAAATTAGGTTTGAATAAAATCTTTTATCTTGTATATACACTTTTGCAATCCTATCTTTGTTTAAAATTAAAGTCTTTTGAATTCACCAAAACTATATCTGGTTCCCACTCCAATCGGAAATCTAAATGACATTACAATCAGAGCCATTGAGGTTTTAAAAGATGTGGACGTTATTTTAGCTGAAGATACTCGTACTTCAGGGAAATTATTAAAACATTTCGATATAACCACACATATGCAATCTCATCATATGCATAATGAGCATAAAATGATTAATAGGCTAATCGACAGATTAAAAAGTGGAGAAACTTTCGCTTTAATATCTGATGCAGGAACTCCTGCAATTTCAGACCCCGGTTTTCTATTAACCAGAGCATGTATTGAAAACAATATTGAGGTAGCATGTTTACCTGGTGCTACGGCTTTTGTCCCGGCTTTGGTAAATTCCGGTTTGCCAAATGATAAATTTGTATTTGAAGGCTTTTTACCTATTAAAAAAGGAAGACAAACCCGTTTAAAGTTATTGGCCGAAGAATCTCGTACCATGATCTTTTATGAATCACCTCATAAGTTACTTAAAACCTTAAACCATTTTGCAGAATATTTTGGCGAAGAACGAAATGTCTCAGTTTCTAGGGAAATTTCTAAATTATATGAAGAAACTATCCGCGGAAGCGTAAAAGAAGTGATTAATCATTTTGAAAAAAAATCCCCAAAAGGTGAATTTGTTATAGTTGTAGCAGGAAGCAACTTTTCATAAAAAATAATAATTAATCTATTGATGTTTTCCTACTTCCCAGCCATTTTTATTTAAAAATTGACTCCCGGAGTCTATGGCGTCATTTTCTAATGTAGTTCCCATAGAATCATTCCATCTGTTTAAATATCCAAAAAGAGAAATGACTCCCAGCATTTCTACAATTTCGCCATCATCCCAATATTTATGTAAATTACTCTGAATATTTTCATTCACATTATTCGGAATTATAGATGCCGCGATCGAAAAATCCAGGGCAGCTCTTTCTGCATTGTTAAAAGCACTATGAGTTTTATATTCCCAAACATTATTTAATTGTTCTTGTTCGGCACCATATCTTTCTGCAGCTCTAATTGCATGAGCCTGACAATATCTACAACCGGTCGCATTGCTACTAACGTAAGCTATTAATCGTTTTAAGGCAGAGGTAACTCTCCCGTGATTGGCCATTACAGCCATATTTAGATTGATAAAAGATTGGGCTATTTCTGGCCTTATCTGCATGGTTAATACGCTGTTAGGACAAAATCCAAGAGTTTCATTAAAAAATTCGGCTAATTTTTTCACTTCATCATTTGCATCGGGTAACAATGGTTTTACTAAAGGCATAAAATTGATTTTTATAGATGGCTCAATATAGTAAATGATTTGATATATAGTAAATAACATTCCGATTATAATTTTTAAATTTGGAGCCAAATCAAATACCTAATCATGCAATTAATAATTCGAACATACGATTTAACATTAAAACATGTATTTACTATTTCTCGTCAGTCTTATGATGTCAAGCCCACTATGATAGTTGAATTAAAAGATGGTGAATATTCTGGTTATGGTGAAGCTTCAGAAAATCCGTATTATCATAAAACGATTAATAATATGGTAACTGATCTGCAAAAATATAGAGTAATTATTGAGGGTTCTTCTAGTGAGGATCCTAAATCATTTTGGCAAAAAGTGTCTGTTTATTTAAAAGATAATATGTTTGCCTTATGCGCCTTAGATTTGGCATATAATGATCTGTATGCTAAAAAGAATGGGTTAAAACTTTATGATTTGTGGGGGTATAGCATTGATAAAAACCCTTTATCAAATTATACTATCGGAATTGATACCATTGAAAATATGGTGAATAAAATGAAGGAAACACCTTGGCCTATTTATAAAATAAAATTAGGGACAAAAGAAGATATCAAAATTATTGAAGAATTAAGAAAGCACAGCGATGCCATTTTTAGAATTGATGCAAATTGTGCCTGGTCTGTAGATGAAACCATTAAAAATGCATTAGAATTAAAAAAATTGGGTGTTGAGTTTTTAGAACAACCACTACCTGCTGAAGACGTTGAGGGTAGTAAGGTACTTTATCAAAAATCAGTTTTACCAATTATAGCGGATGAAAGTTGCCAAATTGAAGATGATGTTCTTAAATGTCATCATCTTTTTCATGGAGTAAATATAAAACTAGTTAAATGCGGAGGTTTGACACCTGCAAGAAGAATGATTCAGGTTGCAAAAAAATATAATATGAGAACCATGGTAGGATGTATGACAGAATCATCAATAGGCATATCGGCCATATCCCATCTTTTACCTGAATTAGATTATGTAGATATGGATGGGGCGATGTTACTATCGAATGATATTGCCATAGGTGTAAGGCTGGAAGAGGGAAAAGTATTATACTCTAATTTAACTGGAATTGGAGCAGAATTAATTGATAATAATCCAAAATCAGTTTTTTATAATCAGAATTGATTAAAGGAATTTTACTATATTTCAAACTTTAATTTTAAGAATTAATAAATGAAAAACGAAATAAAAATACAATGGATAGACGGCATGCTTTTTAATGCTGATACTATGGGAGGGTCAATCAAGATCGATGGAGCTGATGATGTTGGAGGAAAAGGTAAAGGTGTTCGTCCGAAAGCATTAATGCTTACGTCTTTAGCTGGCTGTACAGGTATGGATGTCATTTCTTTATTAAAAAAAATGCGTGCAGAAGTTGATAGTTTAGAAATAGATGTGACTGCAAATTTAACAGATGAGCATCCTAAATTCTATGATAAAGTACATGTTGAGTACAGGTTTTATGCAAATAATTTCAAAAAAGATAAAATAGAAAAATCTGTTAATTTATCTGTTGAAAGATATTGTGGAGTGATGGAAATGTTTAGGCAGTTTGCCACAGTAAGCACAGATATAAAATATATCAAAAAAGCATAGAATGTTAACTCATTCTATGCTTTTTTTGATTCATTTGTTTTTATAAATATTTAATTATTTACATTAATAATTGTAATTATCAACGCAGTAGTTGAAATCAGTATTCCCAGAGTCGAAAATATTACTCCTGTACTAGCTCCAATTGATGAATCTTTAGCTCTGGTTTTATTGGGTTCAATATATACAATATCATTTTGTGATAAATAATAAACCGGTGATTCAAACAATTCATTGGATTTTAAATTCACTCTGGTATAGGTTTTTTTTCCATCATAATCTTGTATGACCAATACGTTTTCTCTTTCACCATAAATGGTCATATCACCAGCTAAACTTATTGCTTCTATCAAGGTAATTCGCTCATTAATAGCTGTATAAGTACCTGGTCTATTTACTTCACCCAAAACGGTAACTCTATAATTAACAGTTTCAATATCAACAATTGGGTTTTTAATATAATCAGGACCTAATTTTTCTTGCAAAAGTATTGTTGCTTGTTCTCTATTCAAACCAGCAAGTTTTACTTTACCTAATACTGGAAAATTGATATTCCCGTCCGAATCAATTCTATAAGTTTGTAATCTCTCTCTACCTCTTGCATCAACCAAATCTGCAGAAACACTTACTGCCACTTTATTAAATGGTTTAGCAGCTTCAGCATCTATAGCATTTACAATGATAACTAATTCGTCATCAACATGATAAGTGGGTGAATAATTGTCTAATCCAATTGAGTTGTCAGAACTGTTAATCCCATTAAAATAAACAATATCTTGTTTTGTTGCACAAGAAAACAGTAGACCTATTACAATAAATAAAGTAATTAATTTTTTCATAACTGAGGGGTTTTAAACGACGAATATACTTATTTAATTTAAAATATCAAACGCTATTAATATATTTCTAGAAAATTGATTATCAATAATCTATGATTTTTTGCCTATTTGATAGTATTCAAATCCTTTTTTGTCTAATTTTAAATTACTATACTGATTTCTTCCATCAAAAATAATCGGATTTTTCATTTGAGCTTTTAATTCTTCAAAATCGGGTGACCTGAATTCTTTCCATTCTGTAAGCAATAGCAGTGATTCTGCATTTTGTAATGTTTCATATTTAGAATTAAAATAGCTTACTTCTTTAATGTCTTTTAAGTAAAAAGATTTAGCTTCATCCATAGCTTTTGGGTCATAAGCTTTTATTGAGGCTCCACGTTTGACTAGGTCTTTTATAATATAAATAGCCGGTGCTTCTCTCATATCATCTGTTCCGGGCTTAAAAGCAAGACCCCATAGGGCAAATGTTTTCCCAGTAAGGTCCTCCCCAAATCGCTCAACCACCTTATTTGCAATTACTAATTTTTGAAGGTCATTTACTTTTTCTACTGATGAAATTAGCCTTGCCTTATAGCCATTTTCTTCTGCAATTCTTTGAAGTGCCTTTACATCTTTAGGGAAACAAGATCCTCCATAACCACTTCCCGGATAAATAAAACTATATCCTATCCTCGAATCAGATCCAATACCAATTCTAACCTGATTCACATCTGCATCAACCAATTCGCAAATATTAGCAACTTCGTTCATAAAGGATATTTTTGTAGCTAACATGGCATTTGCAACATACTTAGTCATTTCCGCCGATCGAATATCCATTGTTATAATCCTATCATGATTATGGGTAAATGGAGAATATAAGTCTTTCATTTTTTCAAATGCGTATTTACTATCTGCCCCAATCACAATTCTATCCGGTTTCATAAAGTCTTGAACTGCAGCGCCCTCTTTTAAAAATTCTGGGTTCGATACAATATGAAATTCAATGTTCTTTTTTCTTTTCTCTAATTCATTTTGGATGACATCTTTTACCTTATCGCCTGTTCCTACTGGTACAGTTGATTTATTAACAATTATCAAAGGTCTTTCCATCTCTTCACCTAATTGTTTTGCTACTCCTAGAACATATTGTAAATCGGCCGATCCATCCTCACCCATCGGTGTACCAACTGCAATAAATACTATTTCCGCTTGTAACAATCCATCATTTAACTCAGTGCTGAAGTGTAGCGCATTATTTTCTACATTCCTCTTAACCATATGTTCAAGTCCGGGTTCAAAAATTGGAATAATCCCATTTTTTAAATTATACACCTTTTTTTCATCTATATCAATACAAGTAACATTATTTCCCATTTCTGAAAAACATGTTCCTGTAACCAAACCAACATATCCTGTTCCTACTACGGTTAAATTCATTTATAAATTAAATTTTCTTTTTTATTTTCAATTTTTCTTAAAAAGCTCATTGGAATATTTACATTAAAACAACTTCCCAATGAATCTATTTTAACAACTACCCTATGACTTGTGCCTTCCTTTAAACAAGTAGCTATCAAGCCCATAAATGGGCCATTTACTACCTCAACGGCATCGCCTTTCAAAATATTTATACAATTTGAAATTTCCTGATGGTCACTATTAGAGCTTAAAATTCTTAAATTTTCAATTTCCACATCCCTTATTTTTGCTGGCTTGCCAAGATGTTTTAAAATATTTACAGTTCCCTGAATTGGAAGGGTACTATTTAGGTCTTTCTCTAACATATGAACAAATATATAAGAAGATATCAAGGGTACTTGAACGGTCTTTTTTCGATCACTCCACTGCCTTACAGTTTTCACAAGAGGTAAGAATGCTTCTATTTCATAATCGAGCATTCTTTGAAATACTTTTTTCTCGGCTCTGGGTTTGGTAAAAACTGCGTACCAGTTTTTTTCATTTTCAGGTTTACTCAATTTCATAATTTTTAGTTTGGTTTTCTAATTTAAACATGTAATTAGAGTATTTTGGTTAGTTTAGCAAATATAATATTTTATACTTTTTACATAGCGTTTTAATTTAATTTTATAATCCATTTTAAAGTATTTCAACTTGCGAAGAATAATTATTTCTGTAACTAATGATATAGTAAACGACCAAAGAGTAAAAAAAGTTTGTAGTACATTACAAAATAATTTTGAAATAACCCTTATTGGAAGAAAGTTACCAAAAAGTATTGCTGTAAAAAGACCGTATAAGGTAATTAGAATATCTCTTTTTTTTAACAAAGGTTTTCTTTTTTATGCAGAATTTAATTTGCGCTTATTTTTTAAAATTCTCTATCTAAAAAAAGATGTGCTTTTGGCCAATGATCTGGATACTTTATTACCAAATTATTTGATTAGCAAAATATTTTCTAAAAAACTGGTATATGATAGTCATGAGCTGTTTACCGAAGTTCCTGAACTTAGTTCCAGGCCACGAATTAGAAATGTTTGGTTGAAAATTGAAGAGTTTATCTTTCCAAAACTAAAAAACGTATATACTGTTAATCATAAAATTGCATCTTACTATAATGAAAAATATGGAGTCCCGGTAAATATTATAAGAAATGTTTCGTCAAAATTACAAAATCAAAAAGCTGATAACTCGCTTTCCAAAAGAATAAAAGGAGATAATAAAATGCTGATTCTTCAGGGAACCGGGATCAACCGGGATCGAGGTGCAGAGGAAGCGGTTAAAATGATGCTATATTTGAATGAAACTGTTTTATATATTATTGGAAGTGGAGATGTTATGAGTGAATTAAAAGATTTAATTCGGATAAATAAATTGGAAAACAAGGTTTTTATAAAAAATAAAATATCTTTTACAGATTTATTAGAATATACAAAAATTGCCGATTTAGGACTTAATTTAGACAAAGGAACTAATTTGAATTATGAATATAGTTTACCCAATAAGGTATTTGACTATATACAATGTCAAATACCTATATTAAGTTCCAACAGACAAGTTGTTTCTGATTTGATTGTAACAAATGATATTGGAATTGTTACCGACACACATGATCCTAAAAAATTAGCCGACATCGTAACTTCTGTTTTCACAGACGAAAAAAGGTATTTAAGATGGAAAAAAAATCTAATAAAATCGGCAGAATGCTTTACTTGGGAAAATGAATCGGAAAAACTAATTAAAATCTATTCTAATTTGAAATAACAATTAATTAATAGAAATAGAACATAAATAACTCAATTTATAAAGATCGTATATTTTTAAGGAAGGTTTTTTTGAATTTAAATTTTGTTCCATCATTCCAGCATAATTTTTATATAAATTAGCTAAAATTTTATCCGTTTTCATCCTTTTAATACCCGAAAAACGTTTCAATAGTTTACTGTTGGAAAACCTTAAATTTTTTTGTTTATTTAACAGATATAAATTTTCTACAGATTTTTTTGTTTTTTGAATAAAAACTAAATTTTTATCCAATCCTAAATGATATACTGGATTGTCTATTTGATGAATAGAAATATTTCGATTTACCAATTCAACAGCCAACAAAGTGTCTTCATGTCCATATTCAACAAGTCTTTCATCAAATTTTACTCTATTGAAAACCTCCTTGTTTATTAAAAAATTAGCCGATGAAAAATGTTTATTTGGATTTTTATTTCTTTTTTGCAGAGTAACCTCTTCTCTATTTTTGCCATAAACCCATCTTAACATAAATTCTTCTGAAGGTCTTTGATTGTAATATTTTAGCCCTCCATAAACAACTTTATTTCTCTCTAAAGAGGTTATGTAATTATCAATAAAATGTTCCGAAACAGGTAATACATCAGAATCTAGAAATAGTAACCAATCGTACTTTGCTTGATATGCCAGTAAATTTCTGATTTTGCTTCTACCCACATCTTTATCTAAGCAATTGAAAAAGCAATTCGGAATATCATTAATTTTCTTGTTCAAGAGATTTAACTCAGAATGTGATCCGTTATCAAAACAAATTATTTCAAATTTAATTTCCTTGTTCTGAAGTTGTAGATAAACAGATTTAACCAACTTCACAACATTATAATTGTATGTTGGAATTAATATAGAAAGCATATTAAACTACTTCAAAAACCTTATTCCCTTCACATTTTATTGTTTTATGAGGAAATTTCAATATCAAAGCATAATCGTGCGTTGCCATTAAAATAGTTATACCTGTTTTATTTATTTCTTCTAAAACATTCATGATCTCAATAGAAGTTTTCGGATCTAAATTCCCTGTTGGCTCATCGGCTAATATCATTTCTGGATTGTTAAGAAGTGCTCTGGCAATAGCAACTCTTTGTTGTTCCCCTCCCGATAATTGAAAAGGCATTTTGAATCCTTTAGATTTCATATCGACTTTATCTAATACATCATTGATCTTAACATCCATTTGATTTTTCCCTTTCCAACCTGTAGCTTTTAAAACAAAAAACAAATTATCATATACGCTTCTGTCATTCAGTAATTTAAAATCCTGAAAAACAATGCCAATTTTTCTCCTTAAAAAAGGAATTTCCTTTTCCTTTAATTTTTTTAAATCAAAATCAACAATACTCCCCTCCCCGTTTTGCAAGGGTAAATCACCATATAAGGTTTTCATCAAACTACTTTTTCCACTTCCGGTCTTACCGATTATATAATTAAAATCACCTTTTTTAATTTCTAAATTAACATGAGATAAAATTAAGTTCTCTCGTTGAAAAATGGAAGCATCTTTTAATTGAAGCATTTTTATAATATTGTGTTGTTTAAAAATACAAACTTACTGTTTAAATTTTAATAAATAAAGTTGATTATATTTGAAATTAATTATGAAAATATTTGGTTTCTCTTTGTTGTTGCTTTTTGCGTTTCTTGCTTGTGAGCAGAATCAATACCCCTCTAAAAAATGGACTATCACACCTGTAAAAAACCTTCCTATTAGAACTTCTAATCAGGCTGTTAGTGAAGGTTTTATAAATGATAAGGCCTATTTATTCTCTTTTGGTGGAATCGATTCTACCAAATTGTTCTCCGGTATTCATCAGCGTTCTTTTCGGTATAATATTAAGGCTGATAAATGGCAAGAAATATCTTCTTTACCCGATACTCTGGGAAAAATTGCCAATGCTGCAAGTAGAATAAATGACATTATTTACATTATTGGTGGATATCATGTTTTTAAAGATGGTAACGAAAGATCTTCCAATATGGTCCATCGATTCAACATCAAGCAAAATAAATTTTTAGAGGATGGTGCATCAATTCCGATTCCGATCGACGACCATGTTCAAGTAGTTTGGAAAAATAAATTGATATATATTGTCACCGGATGGAGCGATATTGAAAACGTTCCCAATGTTCAAATTTACGATCCTAAAAAAAATATATGGATGGCAGGAACACCAGTTCCAAACAATCATATTTATAAATCTTTTGGGGCTTCGGGTACTATAGTTGGAGATACTATATATTATTTTGGAGGAGCTGCTATGGGGAAAAATTATCCCATTCAAAATTATTTAAGAAAAGGTGTGATTGATACTTCGAATCCAACAAAAATAAATTGGTCATACGAAGTTATTGATTCATTAATAAGTGGTTATAGAATGGCTTCTTTACATATTGACAAAACTCCTTATTGGATTGGTGGCAGTTCAAATACCTATAATTTTAATGGAATTGCCTATGACACATCGGGAGGTGTACAACCCAATCAGAGAATATTAATTTTAAAAAATAGAAATTTTAACTTAAATTTTAACGAAAATATTTCTATGGATCTAAGGGGAATTGCCGATATTGACCTCCATACAAAATACTTGATTGGTGGAATGGGGAAAGATCAAAAAGTCACCAATAAGGTATTTAAATTAGAATGGAAATAACCCAGAACCTTAGTAAATCAAAATGAATCCGAAAAGAGTATTACCCTATCTTCTAATTTTAATAGCCTTAATTTCTTGTAATAAGAATAAAATTAAAACTGAATTAAAACCAGGTATCTGGCGAGGTGAAATATTGGCACAAAACAATAGAATCCCTTTTAATTTTGAAATTGAAAAAAATGGAGATAATTACATAATAAATTTAATAAACGGAGATGAAACCTTGAAAATTGATGAAGTGATCGTTGAAGGAGATTCCCTTTTTTTTAATATGCATATTTTTGATACTTCGATTAAGGCACAAATAAAGGGCACAGAATTAAGTGGTACTTATACAAAACATTATGCTGAAGATTATATTTTACCTTTTAAAGCCAAATTTGATAAAAAAAATCGATTTGATAATATGCCCAATAATGGTAAGTTCGATGGTATATGGGAAACCGTCTTTTTAGATGAAGGAAAAGAATATCCCGCTGTAGGAATTTTCAAAACAGAAGATGATCGATTAAAGGGAACTTTTTTAACCGAAACGGGTGACTATAGATATCTGGAAGGTTATACAGATAAAGATACTTTGTTCTTATTCACTTTTGACGGAAATCATTTGTTTAAGTTTAAAACTTTTAAGGTTAATGATACTGTTCTAAAAGGTGAATTTTGGTCGGGTAAAACATCTTATGAAACATTTAATGCAAAGAAAAATGAACATGCCAAATTAACTAATGCAAATGAGTTAACTTATTTAAAAGAAGGTTATGAGAATATTTCATTTTCTTTTCCGGGATTAGACGGAAAACCGGTTACACTTCAGGATGAAAAATTTAAAAACAAGGTAGTAATTTTACAAATATTGGGTACCTGGTGTCCAAATTGTATGGATGAAACCAAATTTTATGCCAATTGGTATAGAAAAAATAAGGCAAAAGGTGTTGAAATACTAGGGTTGGCTTATGAAGCCAAGTCTGATTTTAATTATGCTAAGGATCGCGTTGAAAAAATGAAAGGAAAATTAAACGTGGATTATGATTTTGTAATTGCAGGAACATTAGATAAACAATCTGCTTCAAAATCATTACCTATGCTTAATAAAATAATGTCATTTCCCACAACAATCATCATGGATAAAAAAGGAAAAATCAGAAAAATCCATACCGGGTTTTCGGGTCCGGCAACTGGTAAATATTATAAAGAATTTGTTGACGAATTTAATAGTTTTATAAAAGAGTTGCTTGAAGAGGGTTAATGTTAGATTGTTCAGTTTGAATGATTAATTAACAATTAATTAATCAAACTTTTCAACAAAATGACCAACTAATAAACAATTCTACAATTTATTATTATTTCTTCGTTACCTAAATAATAGATATTGCTATTTTTGATCTCGTAAAATTTATCTTTTTAAATGAAATTTAATAAACTATTATTGCCCTTTTTTATTCTATCATTTAGTGTTGTTTTTGCGCAAAGATCAAAAATATACACGAATGAATTGGTCGATTATAATCATGCATCCGATCTTTATCAAAATAAAGATTATGATGCTTCTCAATTGATCTTTAAAAAAATTAAAGACCAGTTTGACGATGCTTCAGAATTAAAGGCAAGATCCTATTATTATGTGGCATTTTGTGCTATTCGGTTAGGGCAGAATGATGCTGATGATCTAATGCGACAATTTTTTGAAAAGTTTCCTACAAGTACAAAACGCGATAATGCCTTTTTAGAAGTTGGAAATTACTATTTTGATAACGCAAGATATGCTTATGCACTCAAATGGTTTTCGAGAGTTGATAATGTAAACTTAAATTCATTTAATAATGAAGAATATACTTTTAAAAGAGCTTATGCCCTTTTTGCCGTAGGTAGTTTTGCAAATTCTAAAAAATATTTTTCTCAATTATTGAATTCTTCCACTTATGGAGCACAGGCGAAATATTATTCTGGATATATAGCTTATAGAGATGATGATTATGCTGAAGCTGATAAATATTTGAATCAGGTAGCTGACGATAAAAATTTTGATGATGACATACCTTATTATATGGCTAATATCAAATTCAAAACAGGTAAATTTCAAGAAGCCGTTGATGCTGCCCTTCCTTTACTTAATGAATCCAACGGAATTCAACATTCAGAATTATCAAAAATTATTGGTGAGAGTTATTTTAATTTACAGGAATATGAAAAAGCGGTACCCTATCTGCTAGAATATAAAGGAAAAAAAGGCAAATGGAACAATACCGATTATTATCAACTTGGATATGCCTATTACAAGCAGCAAGATTATGAAAATGCTTTGTTGTGGTTTTCTAAAATAATTGATGGAAATAATGCCGTTTCTCAGAATGCTTATTATCATTTAGCTGAATGCTATTTAAAAAGTGGTAAAAAACAAGAAGCATTAAATGCCTTTAGAAATTCGAAGCAAATGGATTTTAATGCAGATATTAAGAAAGATGCCTGGTTGAACTATGCTAAATTGAGTTACGACATTGGAAATCCTTATAAAAGTGCTGCCGAAGTAATTCAGGATTATATAAAAGCCTATCCCGAAACAGAAGAAAAAAGCGAAATTGAAGAGCTATTGATAAGCGCATATATTAGTAATAACGACTACCAAGGTGCCCTTGAATATCTCAACTTAAATAAAGGAGATAAAAACAATGAATCTTATCAAAATATTTCCTATTTATATGGCATTCAATTGTTTAATTTAGATAAATTTACTGATGCGGTTTTAAATTTTGATTTATCTCTTGAAAATACACCCAATCTAAGCTACAAGGCAAAAGCTATTTTATGGAAAGCAGAATCAAACTACCGATTAAACAATTTTGATGCTGCTTTGAACGGATTCAATAATTTTATAGAAATACCCGAATCAAAGACAACTGTTGCATATAAAAATGTGCATTATCAAATTGCATATACCTACTTCAAAATAAAAGACTATAACAAAGCCGGGGGGCATTTTAATGAATTTATAAATACAAATCCCGAAAACGAAAAATTATTAAATGATAGTTTCTTACGTCTTGGTGATTGCTTTTTTGCATTGAGCAATTATTACAAAGCCATACCTTCTTATCAAAAAGTAGTTGATGCAAATGAAACGGATGTTGATTATGCTGAGTTCCAAATTGCATTAAGCCATGGGTTTATTGGTGAAATTGATAAAAAAATTAATGCGCTTCAAAATTTCACCGAAACAAATTTAAAATCAACCCTACGCGATAATGCTTTTTATGAATTAGGAAATTCTTATGTGAAAAAAAATGAAATTGACCTGGCTTTAAATTCTTATAATGAAGTTGTGCAAAAATACCGAATGAGTTCACTTGTTCCAAAATCATTACTTAAACAGGGCTTGGTATATTACAATTCCGATCAAAATGAAAAAGCATTAGCTAAATATAAAAAAGTTGTTGAAAGGTTCCCTGGAACTGAAGAGGCTAGAGAAGCAATTGCAAATGCAAAACAAATATATGTTGATCTGGGAAGAGTTGATGAGTATGAATCGTTTATTAAAACGGTTGATTTTGTTAGTATTACAGATGAAGATCTGGACAATACCATGTTCGCTTCTGCCGAGCAGTTTTACTTGACCAATCAGTTCAAAAAATCTATTGATGCTTTTCAAAAATATTTAAAACGATTCCCAAATGGCATAAACACTTTGGTTTCTAATTTTTATTTGGCTGAATCCTTAAGTAAAAACAACAAAGATGATGAAGCAATCCCTTATTATAAATTTATAATTGAAAAGCAAAAAAACGAATTTACAGAACAATCACTTTCTAAAGTAGCATTATATCATTTAAAAAAGGAAGATTGGGAAAACGCAGTAAAAATTCTTTCTAGATTAGAATTAGAAGCAGAAACCAAAGAAAATATCCTGTTTGCACAAAGTAATTTAATGAAAGGAAACTATGCCTTAAAAAATCATGATAAAGCTGTAGAATATGCTGAAAAAGTACTGCAAAGTGAAAAACTGGAAGATAAGATAAGATCTGATGCAGAAATTATTATTGCCAGATCGGCCTTTGATACAGGTGATTTTCTTAGAGCGCAAGACGCCTTTAAAAATTTGGAAGAAACAGCAAATGGTGAGGTTAAAGCAGAAGCCATTTATTACGATGCCTTTTTTAAAAATGAGGAAGGAAATTATAAATTATCTAATGTTTCTATTCAAAAACTGGTTTCCGAATTTTCTTCTTACAAGTATTGGGGTGGAAAAGGCTTGATTATAATGGCAAAGAATTTTTACCAATTAGAAGATGCTTATCAGGCAACTTATATTTTAGAAAGCGTAATAACCAAATTTGATGCCTACCAGGATATTGTAGATGAGGCTAAAACTGAGCTCAATAAAATAAAGGTCAAAGAAGCAAAAACAAACTCTTCTGTAATAATCGAAAAAAATCCTTAAAAAAAGTAATTATAGAAAATGAAAAAATTGAACGCATTAATTACAAAATTTTAAACTTGTGAAAAAGAATATACTTTTATTATTATTTTTATTGATCAGTGCTGTTCTCTTTTCCCAAAAAAAGAAAAAAGAAAAAATTGATACCGAAGAGGTGAAAGTGGTTAAACCATTTTCACCAACTGTTTCCGATGCGTTTAAAATAAATATCTCTCCTGAAATTGATTCAGTAGAAATAAATGAAAAAAAAGAAATAAATTATTCAATAAATTCTATTCCTGTGGCTTCTACCTTTACTCCAGCAAAAGGAAAGGCTAAAACTTTAAGAAGAGCCCCAAAAGAACGTTTTTACAAAAATTATATCTCGGCAGGATATGGTAATTTTAATACACCAATAATAGAAATTTTTGCACATAGTAATACATCGAATTTCAATGATTTTGGAGGATTTTTTAATTTACATTCGTCGGGTGGAGAGATCGATGGAATTGATTTGGATGATAATTTTTTAAATGTAAATGCAGATTTATTTTACAAACAATCTGAACGATATTTTGAATGGAAGCTGGATGCAGGAATAAATCACTTGTCCACCAATTGGTATGGTCTTTCTGATGAAATTAACTTTACTAATAATGTAATCAATTCAATTGAAGAAAAACAAACTTATAGTGAGGTTTATGCCGGTGGTGAAATAGAATTTTTTGATGCACTTGTACATAAAGGAGATATTAAAATAAGCCGATTTATTGATAAAGCCGAGAGTCGTGAGAATTATGGATTGATAAATGGAGTAGTTGATTTCCCTATTGGAAATGAGATGATGTATACTAATATGAGTCTTGAATTTCTCAATGGAAATTTCGATACTAATTTTTTACAAACAGATGATATCAAATACACCTTTTTCAACCTCGGATTTAGTCCGAATTTTGAAGTGTTACGTGATAATTTAACACTTAATTTAGGAGCAAAATTGTATTACAGTATAAGTAATACAGACGAGGGCAGTAAATTTTATATCTATCCAAATATAACTGCATCGTATAAAATAGCTAATCAGGCTTTGATAGCTTATGCGGGGGTTATAGGAGATTTACAGCAAAATTCTTATAAAAATTTTGTTGAGAAGAACCCTTTTGTTTCGCCAACCTTATTTATTGAAAGAACAAATATGCAATACAATGCTTATGCAGGTATAAAAGGACTTTTAAATAATAAAATTCGTTTTAATGCAAAAGCTGCCTATATAAATGAAAAGAACAAACCTCTTTATAAATTGAATCCAACTTTAACAGATGGAATTACACTAGTAAATAATGGGTACGAGGCGGGTAACTCTTTCCAGATAGTTTATGACGATGTTAATACCATTCATATTAGTGGGGAATTAATATTTGACTTCATCAAAGATTTTAAATTTGGTGGAAATATTGAGTTCAACTCATACAGTTTAGATAC
>VAPK011091653.1_pt1 | contig 23764 bp, 19 predicted proteins | sample 3395031 | NCBI WGS metagenome assembly VAPK01 (sample SAMN08290443, study PRJNA428436) | hydrothermal vent metagenome | isolation source: Deep-sea hydrothermal vent chimney 1 | place: Pacific Ocean: Juan De Fuca Ridge
CTCGAACAACTATTTTATCCATGGTTTTCAAATTAACACAAAGTGCTGAAAACGGTTGGAGAAAAATCAGAGGATTTAAACTTTTGGGTGATGTCATTGATTTATATTTCAAATGTTAATTGAAAACCAACCTGTGGTTTGTTAATAGCCATGTAAAACTATTATATTTTTTCATCGTATTTTCTCCTGATTTATTTTATGTAAGTGATTAAGGAATGTATCCATTTTATGCAGGATTATTATTGTCTTTACTGTTTTAGCAGGACGCATTAAACATAACCTTCAGTATGCTCCCATAATCCATGCCCACTTTTAACAAAATACCAATTAATTAAGGTAAAATAATGGCCTAGGTAAGATATATTTCTACAAATTCGATATGTGCTAATGCGTGAAAAAAAACTGTTGATTAGATTCAATTAATTTCTATGCATGGAGTATCATTTCTATTTTTCTTTCAACATCATTATGATGTAAACAATATTCAGCAATCGAAAAAATATTTTCCACTTTAAAAAATGCTTAAATTTATAAACTTATGTGCTTTAGTTATATATTGTGCTTTCATTTATTGGCTGTCTTCCAAACATTCCATCCCTACGCCTAAACTTTTTCCCCATCAGGACAAGGTATTTCATCTGGGGGCTTATTTCATAATGGGAACTCTAGCTTGGAGATTTTTTAGAAATTATTGGTCAAAAAACACCATCATTATGAGTTGTAGTGTGCTGTTTTGTCTATTTTATGGAATGACCGATGAATGGCATCAATCTTTTGTACCGGGTAGGGATGCGGATTGGATGGATTTAGTAGCTGATACAATGGGAGCCATTATAGCAATGGGTTTTATAAGTTTTGTTAACAGGAAAATAATTCGATTTAAAATACTTGAGAAAATATTTTCCTGAACTAAATTTTTGGAGCGCGCTTTGTCTATTCGTAGCAGAAGCACGCACCTACTCTTCTATAAAATATAAACGAAGATAAATAATCCTAGCCATACAACATCAACAAAATGCCAATACCAAGCTGCGCCTTCAAAAGCAAAATGGTTTTCAGGCGTAAAATGTCCTTTCCAGCTCCGAAACAATACGACAGACAAGATGATCGCACCCACACAGACATGAAAACCGTGAAAGCCAGTTAACATAAAGAAAGTGGAGCCATAAACTCCCGAACCTAAAGTTAAGCCCATTTCATGATAAGCTTCGTAATATTCAAATGCCTGACAAGCTACAAATAAAAACCCTAAACCTACGGTTGCCATCAAACCTTTGATTAATTGATCACGATTTTTAGCCAATAGACCATGATGCGCCCAAGTACAGGTTACCCCACTTGTTAGTAGTATCAAGGTATTAAGAAATGGTAACCCAAAAGCGCCCATTTCTTCAAAGTCACCCCCTATATTGCCAGGACCATTTGTTGGCCATACCGACTCAAATCCTGGCCATAACATTGCAGTAGAACGCCCCGGACCATCACCAATACCTGCCAGCCAATCTGTTGATAAATTACGTGTATACCATAAGGTACCAAAGAAAACAGCGAAGAACATGATTTCGGAGAAAATAAACCACATCATGCCCATGCGATAAGAGATTCCTACCCCATGATTGTACATCCCTGATTCACTCTCACCCGCTTGTAATGTAAACCACATAGCCAACATCACAATAAAAATCATCAAGCCAAACACCATAATGGTTAAGCCAAAAGAATTACCATTCAAATAGTTTGCAAATCCAATAAACAAAGTCACTAGACCGCCTGTACCAACTACTGGCCAGACCGCCTTATTTGGAATGTAATAAGCATTATTTGTAGACATACACGCTACCCCTTGTTATTTTTTTACTGATTTCTCAGTATTATCAAAAAAAGTATATGCGAGAGTAATTGTTTTATACCTTTCAGGTATTTCAGGATCTACGACAAACCGAACGGGCATTGATTTACCCTCTCGTGGTTTAAACGTCTGATCTGAAAAACAAAAACACTCTGTTTTCTTAAAATATTCAGCTGCAAGTCCAGGTGTTACGCTGGGGATTGCTCTGGCAACCATATTTTTATCTGTTTTGTTCTCAGCATAAAAATTCACCGTGTAGTATTGCCCGGGGTGAATTTTTATTTGATTTTTTTTTATGTGAAATTCTATTGGTGCTGATTTATTAACCGAGGTAACAAACTCTACTGTTATCTCTCTGTTAAGATCAACATCATACTTCACATCAACAACAGCTTTCGATGCTGTTTTACCGTTAAGCCCAGTAATATCACAAAATACATTGTAAATAGGTACTAATGCATATCCAAAACCAAACATACCTAGGGCTATTAAAACCAACTTACGAACCAGTTTGGCGTTTTTTTGTCCTACATCACTCACTGAGACAATGCTCTCATAACTGCAAAAGCATATATGGTTGCAGCAATTGCTATTAAAACAATTGCTGTCAAAATATTCTTTGTTTTTATATTCATTTTATCGCCCAACACTCCCCCAATAATTTATCAGGAAAAGTGTTCTCTTGTTTTCTATCCTATCTACTCGTACTCATAGTAGGTACTTCTTCTGGTGGAGTAGAAAAGGTGTGATAAGGTGGTGGTGAAGGTAAAGTCCATTCTAGACTTTGTTCCTTCGCGCCTTCCCAAACTTCATCAGTTACTTTTTCACCCGTACCACCTTTAATTGTCTTATAAACGATGTATACGAAGATTAGCTGACTTGGCCCATAAATAAAAGCACCAATACTGGAAATCATATTCCAGTCAGTAAACTGTATCGCATAATCAGGGATACGACGTGGCATACCGGCCAAGCCTAAAAAGTGCTGAGGAAAGAAAAGAATATTGACTGAAATAGCCGACAACCAAAAATGCAACTGGGCTAGTCTCTCATCATACATATTTCCTGTCCACTTAGGTAGCCAGTAGTAACCAGCAGCCATTAATACAAAAATAGAGGCGGGAACAAGAGTGTAATGAAAATGAGCAACAATAAAATAAGTATCATGATACTGAAAGTCAGAAGGAGCAATCGCCATCATCAGACCTGTAAATCCGCCCATGGTAAATAACACGACAAAGGCAATTGAAAACAACATAGGGGCTTCAAAAGTCATTGCACCTTTCCACATAGTTGCCGTCCAGTTAAATATCTTTACGGCTGTAGGGATCGCAATTAACATCGTGGCATACATAAAGTACAACTCACCTGCCATTGGCATACCGACTGTAAACATGTGATGTGCCCACACAATAAATGAAAGGAAAGCAATTGCAGCGGTTGCATACACCATCGATGCATATCCAAATAAAGGTTTACGGGCAAAGACAGGAATAATGGTAGATGCCACGCCGAAAGTTGGTAAAATCATGACATAAACTTCTGGATGTCCAAAAAACCAGAAAATGTGTTGATAAAGAACCGGGTCACCCCCACCTGCAGCATCAAAAAAACTGGTATCGAAGAAACGATCGGTTAACAGCATTGTTACCGCACCCGCAAAAACAGGCATAATTGCAATCAACAAGAAAGCTGTAATCAGCCATGTCCAGACAAATAATGGCATTTTCATTAACGACATTGCCGGAGCACGCATATTAAAAATGGTCGCTATAATATTAATCGCTCCCATAATCGATGAGATTCCCAGTAGATGCACAGAGAAAATGGCAAAAGGTAATGCCGATCCAGTTTGCAGGACTAATGGTGGATACAATGTCCAACCAGAAGCAGGTGCTCCGCCTTCCATAAACAATGTGCTTGCCAGTAACAATATGCCAGCAACCAACATCCAGAAACTCATATTATTCATTCTTGGTAACGCCATATCAGGTGCACCAATCATAAGTGGAATCATCCAGTTAGCTAAACCGACGAAAGCCGGCATAACAGCACCAAATACCATAACCAAGGCATGCATGGTAGTCATGGAATTAAAAAACTGAGGATCAACAAATTGCATACCTGGCTCAAAAAGCTCTGATCTGATAATCAAAGCCATCGTTCCACCGACAAAAAACATAACCAGTGCAAACACTAAATACAATGTTCCTATATCTTTATGATTGGTGGTAACAATCCACCTTAATATACCCTTTGCAGGCCCATGATCGTGATGATCGTCATGTTCAGCTGTTACAGCAGACATACTCAATACCTCTTTTAATATTTAGAATAGATAGAATCAGAAAAAATGAAACTTGTGATGATTTTATTCATCATCTTCCTCTGTCTCAGATAGTAATGCTTTAATTGCTGATGGTTGAATAGAATCACCAACTGAGTTACCCAAGCCATTTCGGATAAATGTAGAAACTGCCGCAAAATCAACCGGGCTTAGCATTTGACCAAATGCAGGCATCATCCCTTTCCCTTTGAGTAATAAATCGATCTGAGCATCAAGGTCACCTTTAACAATTTTACTTCCTGTAATTGCTGGGAATGTACCAAGCATACCTGCTCCATCAGCCATATGACATGAAGCACAGTTATTAGCATACACTGCTTTTCCTTTCTCTATTAATTCCTCCGCTTCCCACTCTTTATCACCTGCCTTTTCCTCTTCTATGGCAATCCCTTTTTGCTCTGCAACCCACTCTTCATAATCTGCTTTTTCTTTTGCAATTACAACGATTGGCATAAAGCCATGATCTTTACCACATAATTCAGTACATTGACCTCTATATGTGCCTGCTTTTTCAATTGAAGTCCACGCCTCGTTAATAAATCCAGGGATGGTATCTTTTTTCCAGCCTAAATCAGGCACCCACCATGAATGAATAACATCTGCCGCCGTAAACAAAAAACGAATTTTTGTATTAACAGGGACAACTAAAGGCTTATCTACGTTAAGTAAATAATGGGGAACGTCATGAGGATTTATTCCAGAGTTTTTTTGACGAGCTGCGTTACTTTCTTCATCAAGGCTACTAAAGAAGTGAATATCATTATCGAGATATTCGTATTCCCATTTCCACTGCCAACCCGTTACTTTAATCGACATTTCAGATTCCTGGATATCGTCCATCTCTAGCATTGTTTTTGTAGCAGGGATTGCCATTCCAACCAAAATCAAAGTTGGGATGATAGTCCAAACAATCTCGACAGTTGTATTTTCATGGAATTGTTCCGCTTTATGTCCCATTGATTTACGATGATAGTAAATCGAATAAAACATAGTACCGAAAACACCGATACCGACAATTACACAAATCCATAAAATTAGCATATGAAGATCATATACATCATTACTTATCTTAGTGACACCCTTCATTAAGTTGAGAGTGTAATCTGCATATGCAGACTCTAACTCCAAGGTTAATAAGGTAACAACGGCGAACAGTTGCTTTGTTTTCTTCACGGAGTAGCCTCCCGTTTGTAGTTATAAACTTTTGTATGCATATTCATTTCGAAACGAAAATTTTGGGTCTTATTTTTTCTTCGTTTCTACAGCCTTCCTCAAAACTGCTTACCCACTTAAGGAGTGAAAATTAAATGTCATCCGAATTTGATGCAGATATTAGTCTCACAGACGAACTACAATAATAGTTTATCTAATTACTTATGAAACTAACTTGGTAATCAGAATTCAATTTAATCATAGATCCTAACCGCCATAAAATCTTTATAATTTTAACTCATCACTTCATACTATTCCAGCATTTGCTTCGTTATTTTTTTTCATCAGACAAAAAAAAGCCCATGAAAACAAATTCACAGGTCTTTATTAGTGGGTGTTTAAATATCTATTCAACTCACTATGACATAAAAACTATTAAGCTTAAAAATGATATACAGTCATTAATCGCCTAACAGACATATGTTGTAGCTAATAAGGATTATGAAGCATTTCTGTTTTTTTCTTTTGATCCAGATCAAATTACTTTTAAAATTTTATTGGATAATTTTTTAAAATCCATATTTTCTATAAAAGGAAAAATCCCTAACAAAGGAACTGAAATATAATTTCTTAATATTTCAATATTTTCATCAATTTTTAGCATATCCGGTTCTATGCACATTGCTAACCAGCCATTACATTTAGCACCGGCAGACATTATTGACTGAAAAGTCAGCTTAGCATGATTTATACAGCCCAACTTTATAGCAACCACCAAAATTACAGGTATATCTAATGCTTTAGCAAGATCAGCAATATCCTCTTTATTATTGATAGGTGCTAACCAGCCCCCTGCCCCTTCAACCAAAACTACATCGGCTATATTTGATAGCTCATTAAAATATTGTACAACCGTATCAATTTGAACAGGATTATCCTTGCCTGCTAAATGTGGAGAAACGTGTGATTCATAAGCATAAGGATTAATCTTTTTATATGGAAGCTGGATGGAGGCATTTTTTTGTATTAACAAAGCATCTTCATTTTTGAGTTGACCATCTAACCATTCACAACCCGCTGAAATAGGCTTCATCCCCACTACTGTATGTCCTTGTTGTTTAAAATACTGCATCAATGCGATTGTTGCACACGTTTTACCAACGCCCGTATCAGTTCCTGTTATAAAAAAACATTTTTTCATTTTACTTTTTTGCTGACACAAAAATTATTTCATAAGTTGCAGGTATCATTCCATTAGTTCTAAATTTTTCATAGGCATCAATCATTTTTTGCATTTGACCCTTGCTTGTTAGTTTTCTGTTACGACCGGATAAAACATTATGCGCTCCAATTCCTTTTAGTTCTCGCATTAAGTCTACAACTGTCTGATAATTTGAATGATAAACTTTTGTTTCGATATGAATTTTTTCAAATCCACTTTGCTGCAAAAAAGAATAAAGTTGATCTGTCGTATAGAATTCGTTGACATGGGAATAATCATCAACGATTTGCCATGAATATTTTAGCTCATGTAAAGTCGCAGGACCAAAAGTAGAAAAATAAACTTGTCCTTCTTTTTTAAGCACCTCATTAAATCCATTAAAAACTTGAGATAAATTTTGACACCACTGTAATGCCAAATTTGAAACCAATGTATCTATAGAATTTTTTAATATCGGTAATTGCTCTGCATCCGCACAAATATATTGGACTGAAGAAAACCGCTCAAGCTTGTTTCTACTCATTTGCAACATAGAGAAAGCAATATCAATCGCTATGACTTGTTGTACCATTCCTTTTTCCAACAAATCGTAGGTTAAAAAACCAGTTCCACAACCAATATCTACAATAGTAGTTGTTTTTTCTATGGCAAATTTATTTAATAAATCCAATCCCACTTTTTTTTGTAAGTGTGCCATTTCATCATAGCGACTTGATGCCAGAGAAAAAGCTTGCCTGACTTTATATTTATCGATAGAAAAATCAGCCTTCATAGAATATTATTAATTATTTCTACGACTTGAGATTGATGAGTCAAAAAAGATATATGTCCCGCCTGAGAAATAATATTTATTTTACATGCCGATTGTAATTGTTTTATTGTTATACCCACTTCCACCGGTATCAAGGCATCAATTTCACCCAGAATAATGTTAATGGGACACTGTAGAGATGCTAGGTCACAGCGTAAATCTTCAGCTTGAAGTATTTTTAAGGCGTTTTGCAAAACATCTTTTGAGGGTAATTCACGCTCTTGTACAGACTTTTTCAGTTGTTTCAAAAATAGTTTACTATCAGCCAACCCTTTAACTTGCAAAGCCAAAAAACGAAAAACAGTTGCATGATAATTAGACTGTAAGTGATTAGCAAAAGCCGCTAACAAATCCGGCTCCATCCCTGACCAGCCTTCACGTTTCACAAACTGAGGATTTCCTGCCAGAAGAATTAGTGAATTGATTCGATCGGGAAATTGTTTAGCTAAAACAATCCCTATTGACGCTCCCAATGACCAACCCAATACGGAGAACTTTGGATCAGGGATTTCATTAATCAAGATTTTCGCGATTTGTTCTAAAGTATAAGGTTCAATGTTTTCGCTCAAACCATGCCCAGGCAAATCAAGACAAATCACTCGATACTGCATTGCCAAATGCTGAGCAAATAATCTCCATACGCCCGTATGCATAGCCCAGCCATGAATTAACACAATCGGCTTGCCCTGCCCATAAATTTCTTTATGAATAGTTGTCATCTACAAACAAGATTTAATGCGTCCAATAACTGATCCAGCTGTTGTTCATCATGATTAGCAGAAAAAGTTATTCTCAACCTCGCCTTTCCTTTAGGCACAGTGGGTGGACGAATAGCACTCACTAAAAAGCCTCGCTCCAATAATTGATGACTTATTTCAACAGCTCGCTGGCTATCACCTATTAAAATAGGTTGTATAGCAGAAGCTGTTGCAGAAAGTTGTAGTCCTAATTGGATGGCATTAGTTCGAAAATAATTGACTAAATGTGTCAGCTTTTCTCTACGCCAATTTTCAGAACGCACTATTTTCAGACTTGTACGAGAAGCTTCCGCAATTGCTGCTGGAAATGCTGTGGTGAAAATATAGGTTCTAGCCTGTTGGATTAATGTTTCTATTAACTGTTCTGAACCGGCAATAAACGCGCCAAAAGTACCGAAGCTTTTACCTAATGTTCCCATAACAATGGGAACCTCCAATTGTGACAAACCGTAATGTTGTACCACACCGCCGCCAGATTTTCCTAAGACACCAAATCCATGTGCATCATCAACCATTAACCAGGCATTTTTTTTAGCAGCTAAAGCTGCCAACTCCGGTAATGGAGCAATATCACCGTCCATGCTAAAAACACCATCAGTCACAATCAAAGACCGACTACTCATCGGTTTAATTTTTTGATCTAAATCTTCAACATCATTATGCAAATAACGCTTAAATCGAGCACCTGATAGCAACCCTCCATCCAGCAATGAAGCATGATTCAGTTTATCTTCAAAGACTTGGTCGCCACGACTGAGTAAAGCAGAAATAACACCCACATTTGCCATATAACCGGTTGAAAACAAAAGTACTCGGTCACGTCCAGTAAATTCGGCCAATTCTTCTTCCAAGGCATGATGGGCAGCACTATGCCCACAAATCAAATGAGCCGAACCACTACCGACACCATAATTGTCAGCTGCATTTTTAAAAGATTTAACAATGTCAGGGTGATTAGCTAGCCCCAAATAGTCATTACTACAAAAATTTGTGACTTGCTTGCCATCAATTTCAACATAAATACCTTGCGGTGTTGAAATAACCCCTCTGGTTCGGTATAGATTTTGCTGTTTACGATCCTCAAGATCTTCTGATAAACCAGAAAAACCCACTGTCATTGTGCGTAACTTGACCCGCCAGAATGTATGCCTAATTTATCAAATAATGCAAGATCATGGTTAGTCATCGGATTATCTGTCGTCAGTAATTTATCACCATAAAAAATGGAATTAGCCCCTGCAAAAAAGCATAATGCCTGCATTTCATCACTCATTTCATTTCTCCCTGCTGACAAACGGACTCTGGATTGAGGCATTAAAATTCTGGCAACGGCAATAGTCCTAATGAAAATAATGGGGTCTAAGGATTCAATGCCATCTAAAGGTGTGCCTTCAACCTGTACCAACATATTAATTGGCACACTTTCTGGATGTTTGGGCAAATTAGCAAGTCCAATCAATAATTGTGCCCGATCAACATCAGATTCGCCCATCCCAACGATGCCACCGCAGCAAACATTAATACCAGAATCTCTCACCCGTTCTAAAGTATCCAATCTGTCTTGATATGTTCGAGTAGTAATGACTTCGGAATAATAATCTTCAGAAGTATCCAGGTTATGGTTGTAATAATCTAATCCACCTTCTTTTAAAGCAGCCGTCTGACTATCAGTTAGCATTCCTAACGTAACACAGGTTTCCATCCCAAGTGCTTTGACCCCCTGAACCATTTCTACAACCCGTTCAATATCCTTATCTTTAGGACTGCGCCAAGCCGCCCCCATACAAAACCGCGAAGCTCCCTGTTCTTTAGCCATTTGTGCTGATTTAAGCACATCATCCAAGGGCATCAAAGCTTCAGGGGTTAAGTCTGAATCGTAGCGAGCACTTTGAGGACAATATCCACAATCTTCAGAACAAGACCCCGTTTTAATACTCAACAAGCTGCTCACCTGAACTTCATTTGGATCAAAATTTTCTCTATGTATAGTCTGGGATTTATAAACAAGGTTATTAAAAGGTAAAGCGTATAATGCTTGTACCTCATCTAACTGCCAATCATGTCTAATTAAAGGTAGTGTATTTGATAAGGTATGGGCTGGAATTGAGTCTATATCAGGGTTTGCAGACATTTGTTTTATCTCTCTGGGACATTCAATTGATATTTTAATTAACTTGTCAACCAATCTAAGTGAAAATGGGAAACAACTGGCTTAATATTGTACAGGATTACTTGCTTCCACCTACTTGCATTTTATGTGGGAATTGTGGATATGATTCTCAAGACATATGCCCTGCTTGCCTTGGTGACCTGGAAAAAAATATTTATTGTTGTTATCGATGTGCAGAAAATTTTGAAACAACGATTTCAATACCACAATTATGCGGACGTTGTTTAAGCAAATCACCTGCCTTTGATGAAACATTTTCACCCTTTATTTATCGGGGTATCATTCGTTATTTAATAGCCTCTTTAAAATTTAACAAACAATACAAAAATGCCAGACTGCTTGGCTATTTACTAGCAACATACATTGAAAAAACAACCGAAATCCCGCAATTAATTATTCCTGTCCCTCTACATAAGAAAAGATACCGAGAACGTGGTTTCAATCAATCGACAGAAATAGCAAAAACAGTTGCTAAAAAGCTTAACATCCCCATAAATACTAAGATTTGTAGCAGAATACGAAATACACCGCATCAAATTGAATTACCGGCAAAACAAAGGTTATTAAATGTTAAAAATGCTTTTGTGGTTAACAACCTAATCGATATTCAACATGTTGCCATATTGGATGACGTGATTACAACGGGTTCAACGACTAATGAAATAGCTAAAGTATTAAAAAAAGCGGGAGTTGCTAGAGTTGATGTCTGGGGATGTGCGAAAGCATAAAGCGATAAAAACAACTTGACTCATCTTTAGTTTCTCTTTTTCTCTAAACCCTCCAAGATTATTAGACCATTACAGTTTTTATTAAAACGACCTAAAAATAGGAAATCAATGGTTTAGCCTGGTTATGTGACTAAAGATGAGTTAGGATCAGAATTAAAACTCTAACCGAAGTCCTGCGGTAAAAATATGACTTTCAACATTTTTTAATTCAAGCACCGTTTCATAATCTAAGAAACCCTGTATACCATGTTTAAAGTTAGCTGAAATGCCCGCTCCAATATTGAAATAATCTCCATCCAGGCGATCAGATTTAAGTGGCAAAGAGTTATTATTGGGATCGTTTACATAAGAAACACTAAATTCCCTAGAACTATCAAAATATTCATGATGCCATTCTATCCGGATATGAGGAACAATAACTGCAATTGCCTGGCTAAACGCATAGGAGATTTGTCCACCAACAACTGATTCAAGGGAATCAACATCCTGGTCATCTATACGCAGATTAAGCCCTCCAGCGCCTTGTTCACTATAGTCATCAATATTGGCATTTAAATAAGTCACCCTAACATAAGGTCCATAAGTTAGGCCGCCACTATGAAAATTATATCCACCGGCTAAACTAGCATTTAACTGCTCACCTTCTGGTGTAGCAAATGCAGTCCTATTAACGGTTTGAGATGTAATTTCCTGACTATTTGATAGTATATTTATCTTCCTATCAATTTCATAGTCTGACCATCCATAAGTAAAAATACCATCAATATAAAAATCACCAGAATAAAATGTTGAATAAGCAGAGACATTATAATTATCAGCATCAACACCTCCACCACCCACATCAATATTTTGTGAAAAATCCAAGTTTAGATGAGAATACCCGCCTGCTAGTCCCACAGTCAGATTATCTAATAATCGATAATCAACCCCAGCAATTACCCCAATACTATGAAAGTCACTTTCATTTTCTCTTTTAGTTCTATCAGTTTCACCAAAACCACCAATAGTATTAACAAAAAAACCTAAACGGCTGCCTGACAATAACCCGTTATCATCTCCCGCCGCACCTCCATAAGAATAGCCAGATTTATTATCTGCCAGATCAAATGATTTTCCTTGCGGTTGAAAAGAAGCCATTCCAAAAGAACCTTTTCGAATTTTATTGATATGCGACACAATGCTAGTATATTGACCTAATGATGCCTGAGCTGAAATAGTTAAAGGTGCAAAAGTTTCTTCACTAACAACACTTTGATACCCTCCCGCTAGCTCTGTGGCACTGATATTACGACTAAACTTTGTAGGCCCTTCTGAGTCTGGTGTCAAATCATTTGCTGTCTGTACCATAGATCGACAAGCACCAAACAAGTCTTCTTGTAGTAAATTTCGATTTTCTCCTACCTCAATTAACCCCGCACAAGTAGTACGTACGAAACTTTCAGTTTCTGTTTGCAATTCACTAAACCCCTCCAAACTAGCTGCATTGAGAGGTGCTGAAAAAACAACCATTGATACAAGACCCAATTTAATTCTTATATTATTTTTCATGGATATTCTCCTTTAATTAATTAAATTATATTTGACGTGGAACAAAGAAAAACTCACCAGATTCATGTCCAGCATGCCGAATAGGTGAATATTCAGGCACCTGTTCTATCCCATACTCTGCAGCAATAGCAATAATTCCAGCAGAAACTTTACGATACAGGGATTGTCCTTCTAGTAAAGCATTATTTCCATTGAGTGCTTTAAGAAAAGCATTGGCAAAAACAGAATGCTCTCCGCCGCCACCATCCATCACTGGCTTTAAACCACCTGATGTTAGAACTGTTCTGGAACGTGCTTTTAGCATAGCCTTAAGCCATTCAGATTTTTTCCCAGAATCTACCCCAGCTTCAATCCTTGCTAAGGATGAGCGAGTCATTGCACCAGAATAGCAAGAGTCAGAAACCACCATCACATGCTTAACTGACATAGAGTTTAGAATATCAGTCACAGCAACAGTTGAAATCCAGTTAGCCGTATTATCCGCATCTGCATCCACTGGCAACCAATGCCCACGCATATTAACTTTATCTAACTCACCATGCCCTGCATAATAAATAAGCAAATTATCTTTCTCATTCAATTTTGCTCGCAATTTATTCAATTCAGATAAAATCTGATAGCGATTGGCATTTTGTAACACTTTGGTTTTAAAGCCATACTTTTCTTTCAAAACTTTGTCTACAGCAACAGCATCATTAATGGGTGTATCAAGAAAAGGTAGTTTTTTATACTTATTATTGCCTATTATTAATGCATAATATTGACCAAAATCCAAAGACTTCCAAGGCTGGTTCATCTTAACTTGAGGCAATTTCTCAGTTGCCCTCTGATTCATTTTTATCGCTTTCCCTAATGATAAAATGAAATCCAGATTCGCTCGTGAACCATTTTTATCGATTGCAACTATACTGACAGGGGTTTCAGTATCAATCAATTTAACACTGGTCTGAAACAACCCTTGATCATCAATTTCACTTTTCTGATCATTTACCATAAATGACATCAATTGATTTGTTGAATTGACCTTACCTATAATATCGCGTTTTTTGACTACAGAACGTAATGTAACGGTCGGCATTCCTCTAACCACAACAAAGGGTGGGTCAATAATTTCTATCTTAGGCTTGTCTCCAAAATTTTCTCTATCGACTTCTGCTTGCAATTGCTTGATCTTTTCTGCATATTTATTTTTCTCTACTTCCAATTGACTGATTAATACTTCCTGCCCCGCCAATTTTTTTTCACTTTTTTGAAACCGCGCAATCGCTTCCTCATGTTCTTGAGTTTTCTTACTCAAAAGAATTTCTGCCTTCTTCTCAGCTGTTGCCGTCTCCATTGCTTGTATTTTCAATAGCTCTTGATAATTCCTTTCAAGACCCAGAAATTTCTGCTCTGTATTAAGAAAATCTTCCTGCTTTTGACTCAGATCCAATCTGAATTTATCTGATGCCAGCGTTTGTTTATTCAGTTCACCTTCAAGCCTTTTTACTTCAGCGGATGAGACCATCCCTTGACTAATTTGATTTTTTAGATTCTCAATACTTTGATTAGAAATGTTTTTCTCTTCAGTGAGCTGGGCTATCAACTTTTGCTGCTGAATTTTTTCCTGCTCAACCTTTTTTAGTGTGTCTAAAGTTTTTTGCAAATCCTCTTTGTTATCTCTACCTGCATAATCATCCAATTTATCTGGACTTATTTTTTTAGCATCCGTTTCTGTCTGGGCAGTCCTCTTTAAATTCAGTAACCGTTTTTCAGTATTTGCCAGGTTTGCCAAGGTATCCAATAATTTTATTTGTGCTTCACTAGCAACTACTTTTTGTCGCTTTAAATCATCAGAAAATTGATTGGCTCTTTTTTCAGTTTCAGTCAGTTTAATATTCAAACTTTCAACTTTATTTTGATATTGTTGTTTTAATTCCGCAACACTTTTCTGTTGCATTTTGATTTCGTTCTTTTCCTTAAGGACTACGTTTTCAAGTTTTACTATTTCCGTCTGGTTTGCTTGTGCTGTCGCTTTTTCTAGTCGCCGTTGAGTTTCTGCTAATTCATGATTCGAAGTAACAATACTTGCTTGTCGCTGTTTTAATTTGCTCTGTATTATTGTTAACTGATTAGTCAGATTTTTAGCCTCAGTACGACTGTTTTTCAACTCAGTTTTGAGAAACGTGATTTCTCGACTTAACTCGCTTTCTGAGGAAGTTTCTATGCTAGCGGCATAGGGTAAATTAACTTTTTCCAATCCTGATGATTTTTCGTACCAAGTCATGGCTTCTGCCAAGTCTTTTGTTACTCCCAAACCTCTTTCATAAAGATAACCAAGATTGATTTGTGCCCGAGTATTACCTTGTTTAGCTGCTTTTTGATACCACTGAACCGCTATTTGATAATTAGGGACTAAGCCCAAACCTTTTTCATAAATTTCACCCACATAAGCCTGCGCTTCGGGTTCGCCTGCTTGCGCTTTAGGCAACCAGACTTTTAATGCTGTCGCATAACTTGCCCGATCATAAGCAACATATTCACCTCCTCGAATTTCACACTCAGAAGCAGTTGATTTAATGGGTCTTCTTGCAGTAGAAAAAGCACCAAGTTGACCTAATTTCCTCACTTGCGCTGGCAATAAACAGTCAACAATCAACAGGTTATCGCCATTTTCTATAGTTGCGCTTATTTGATCAAGTTCAGGTTGGGTGGTTGTCGTACAACCCAAAAGTAAAACCAATAGCAACGAAAATATTTGAATTTTCATAACATCACCTCAAGGTGAAAACAATAATATAAAAAAGCATAAAAAAGCAAGATGAATAAGTATTTAATACTTTATTAATTTTAAAAATTCTGTTATATATTAAAATTTTACTTTTCATCTAGCTGCCAAAATCCTTTATTTGTTAATAAATTCTTGGTCAACCAGAGTTCAATAGTTTTTCTATCCTGAGCATATATTTCCGGGCAATCCTGTTTAACGGAACTATTTCGTTCTATTGCACTAATCCAATTTCCCCAAGCTTGCACCTCATCAGCAGCAAACCTTGAATCCTCCGCATCACCAAGGGCATAAAGATCTTCCGCTTTATTTTGACCTTTAACAATCACTTTTGCTAATCGCCTGACAATAAAACCTAAATCTTCAGAAATCGTCACAAGATCACCAGACAGTATAATCTCGGTATTAAAAAACCGGGTTAAACTCTCCATTCGCGCTGCCATGACTAATGGTTCACCCACTATGCCAAACTTTCTGATTCCATGCTCAGGACCTAAATCTCCCATAACAACGCTTCCTGCCGATACACCAATTCCGGCATTAATTGCATCCCCTATTTGAGCAAGTATATCGGTATCAATCTTGCTTTTATAGCGCTGCGCAAGAGACAAAAAAAACTGTCTTTGTAATAAAGATAACTCCATCGCTCCGCGTAAGGCATTTTTATAGGCCATCGTCCGCTCTTGCTCTTTATACGGCCAGTAATAACAGACCATGTCCCCCACATAACTTTCCAGCCAACCATTATATTTATCCTGTAAGACTAATGACGTTTCACCCAGATAATCATTCATCAACATCAAAACATCACTCGGTTCCTTTAGGATTCCCGTCATTTTAGTGTAGCCTGCCAAATCACTCATCAATACCAGAGCAAAACATCGCCGATTTTGAAATGACTCGTCACTCTTTAGTGTTATACGCAAATTATAAATTTGCCTAGGCATATAGTGACTGATTAAAATCCCTTCACGGTAACCAATAATCAAAAACGTAGCGACGACTAGTCCAAAACTAAAAAAATAAACTACCATAATCGCAGTAACTGGCCACAACTGGACGAGATGGTTTAAAAAACATAACCCTATCGCAGCAATAAACAACCCTACAGCCCCCATCCACACATAACGCTGTTTTAAAAAAGCACTTGCTAAAACACCAATAACGGCAACTAATAAAAATAATAACGCTGTAATAAGTTTATTTGGCTTTCTGGGATGATCGCCATTTAAAACTGTTTCAACAGCATCCGCTAAAAATTGTGCCCCTGGTGTAATGGTATGGGAACCAAATAAAGCCGTCGTCATTGAGGTAACAATAATATCTGTAGCTTCTGTCGGGGTAGTAAGTTGTAAAATTACCACCTTATCCTTTAAAAGAGCTGCCGTTTGTTTAGCAATTTCCACATCGCAGGAAGCCAAACTACTGACGGGTAAAATAAGCCGCTTCCCTTGCAGTCGTGTTTCATAAATTGGTGATCCTAAACGGATACGGCGACAGCGTCTATCATCACAAACTTCATCATCTACCCTTGTTTGCAATGCTTTATTAGTCAAATCAGCACTCATAAAATCTGCCAGCTTAATCACAGCATGATCCCTACTTAAATCAAAATATCGAGCGACTGGACTATCCTTTGTTACCAACCTATCACTACCTACTAATCCCTTTTCAGGTATGTTAGCTACAGCATCCAAATCATATAACAAGAAATCAGGCAAATTTTCCTGTCCACTCAAATAAGGTGCAATAATAAAGTGTCTAATGGCCTGTTTGCTCATTTTTAACGGAGCATTCCCAACACTGCTACTGCTAATTTGACACTGCTTATCAGTCGTTACTTTACATTCAGGTATTGACCACTGCACCTGTCCATTTGGTTCAATACATACAGCATAAGGCATACGGCCTTCCATTTCCTTAGCAACTCTAGAATCCAAAAAAACAGCTTTTGTACCCGCAGCTACCAGATGCTCTGTTGCTTTAATAAATAATGGTAAAGCTTGCTTTCGTCCAACCTGTATAGGTACGTCATCATCTAAAACTACAATACCTGTATAATTCCATTGCTTACGAGACTGATGAACCAAAGCCGAATCATGTACCCAATCGTCTATCTGAGCGCTGCTCCAATAATCAACAAGTATTCCTGTTAAAGCTGAAATTAAAGTAAATAAAATCAGCAGCTTTTTATTTACCAGCGGAAAATCCCGTAGAAAAAATTTTTTCAAAATCCCCTGAAACACTTATAGTTGTTGTGAAAAAGCCACGTCTTCATTAAATTTTGGATATGCAAAATGATTGATAACACTTTCAACACAAGAACGAAATTTTTGTCCTAAATGATCGCCACTAGCAAACGAAAGTTTTTCAATTCGCCCCAATACATCCAGAGCCCAGGAAACTTTGATTACACGCTCGATCTGGTAAAGATCACGACATAACCCAACTTCCGAACGAATAGAATCTACTACTGCATTGCTAAGTTCAAGTTTTGTTAATTCATCAATTTTAGTTTTTTTTTCATCAGACTTAACGCTGCGCATTTTTACAGATGTTGTCCTTTCCAGATTGGTTACTTTCAGATAAACTGGAGTTTTAATAGCAGCAATAGCACAAATAAAGTCATTTTCTGAGCCGCTAACATCTGCGCAACTTAATCTATTATTTTTCCAGTCGCTACATTGAGCAAATCCTGTTGGTGTTATCCAGGGTGAAACTGTATTGGAAAATTTAACTTCAACAGCTCTTCTCGCCCTGTTCTGACAAATCAGTTGCACATCCATATTATTTAACCCCTGCGCTTTAAGCCATAATCGACCACCCGGATTTATTATAAAACTCGACCCTATGGACACTTTATTGTCAGCTTCACATAAGTTTTTTTGAACACTAACCCCTTGGCTTTTACTCTTCAAGAACTGCATAAATTCGCATTCAACAGCTTGTGCATTCCCAATGCCTAATGTTGTAACAAGAATAAAGTAGTCCACCAGTATCATTAGAACTTGCTTGGTTGATTTAACTAATTTTAACTTCATTGTTTTGTCCTGCTATACAGAGCTAAAGCTCAGCTCAACTGAATTTTCTAGAATCAAGGTGCCCGATAAAACTGCACCCGTCGGTTAACGCCATCAAAAGGATTTCTTCCCGGCAAAGGACTTTTTTCACCCTGTGCAGCAACAAATAGCCGCTTAGGCGATATTTGATAACGTTCGATTAAATATTTCTTCACTGCGTGAGCTCGTCTTTCTGACAAATGGTAGTTATATTGTTGAGGACCACTAGCATCTGTATGCCCTTCGACTACCAGATTCTCCAAAGAAAACTTTTCTAAAATCAGCATTTCACCAACTTCATCTAAAAAAGGGATGGATTGATCGAGAATCCCAGCAGAGTTAAAGGAAAACTCAACCGGCAATCCTACGGTATCGACTTTCACTATCTGATGTTCAAGCGGTTGATCGATACCCTTTTTCGAGTTACCAAATTCAATCGAGCGCATTTTTATACCTGCACGAGGTGTTTTGCTGGAAAAAATGATTTCACCCATTTCTTCCGCTGACGGTAGTTCATCAAACATTTTCACTTCTCTGGCAAATGCCGAAGTATTTAGACAAAGTAGCAATAGGCTGCTCTGAAATAGGGTTTTGTTAATTTTTCTCATAATCATACACCTTACGCTTGTATTAATAGTATTTAGTAGTCTTTCAAAAATTATTTAACAAAAAAATAATATACTTGATAATAAACTCAACGTTATTACTGCGTGCTCTTAGGAATCCATTTTTAAACATGGATTCCCGATAAAAGACTTCAGAAATAACGAGAGTCTTTTAATTATCTTTTGTCAAAAACTTATGATCGCTATTTATTTCCAGTTTCAAATCACCTATTCGTAATTTATTATCAGTGATTTTTTCACTGTTTTCTGTGATATTTTCACCTTTTGATTAAAAAATTTAGTATTATTCGAATACAGCTTTCCACCTAAATATTTCCGTGAAAAGCACTAGAACAAAGTTACCAAACCAAGGACAGTTGCTATTGATTTTTATAATTTTATTTTCGATCTCCACATGATTTTCCTCTCTAATTCTTTTAATATTCCACTGATCATTTTCCGAGAAATTACTATCCTCAAACCTAGAAAGGTCAATATCTCATAATAAAAAGGGTTGTTAAAAAACTCCAGCTTTTAAAATTAACAACTACTCATTTGTGAATATACCAAATTTCTTTTACCTGCTGATTAACCACCAATACTGCCCAATTATCACAAGTCCAAATTTCATCTATATCCAATTTTCGTTTCATAAAGGGATAACTGCAATAAGAATTGATTTTATTTATATCTGCCACCGGATTTCCTTTTAATACTTGCATCTGAATAAAGTGATCTATTTCCAACATTTCAATGTCTTCATCATTCCTCTGATGAATAAAGCCATGCAGATCTGCTGATGCCCAATCAAAGGGAAGTGAATGCCAGCCTGTTTTTATTTTTTCCCGATCCGTCGCTGTCAATACTTGATTGTCGATTAAAAATAACCAACTCCAATTAGGTTTAGCTCCCTTTTTTTTGTTTCTAAGCAAACAGGGATCAAGGGCAGTCATCTTTTGTCTGACGCAAAGTTCTTTTCTTATTTCTACTGGCATAGTGTCTACCTCAGCCAAGAGACTGTTCCAGTCCTTTTGAGCTTGTGCTATTCGAGGACGAACTGACAATAATCGGGCATGATTATAAAGTGCATAAATAGATCGTCCTTTTTGTTGTATTCGTTGCAACTTTTTTAATGCTGTCTTCCACAGATCAATATCTGCATCAGTTTGTTCATACAATGCCAATGCATCTAACATTTCAATTTGACTATTACTGTCAGATAGTTGTCTTGCTTCCGCAAGTACTGCTCTAGCTTGATGCGGTTTTCCTTGATAAAGATAAGCGATTGCCAAATTAATTTTGGCGGGTAGATACCAAGGAGATTTTTCAATAGCAAGAGCCAACACATTCACCGCATCTTCCAGATACCCTGAAACACTGTTGTTTTCGGTACTGTAGTTTTTCAGAAATTGTTCCGGTGCTCCAATATTAGCTATACTGCTTCTTGTTTTTGGTACAACTCCATGCTTATTTAACGTAGCGGCTCTGCTTCGTGTATCTAGCCTTAATGGCAACCAATAAAATACCAATCGCTGCTCGCTCATTTGTGAACGTGCTTGCTGAAGAAAACACTGCCCCAGGTTGTTTAACACAGATCGACCAGGAAATACTTTCTGAAACTCTTTTAAAAAATATATCGCATCATTGCATTGTCCAAAATGAGCTAATCGAGAACCAAAACGAAAAAAGGCTAATTTCTGATTAATTTGGTAAAGTCTTTGGCGTAACAACTCAGCTCTGTCTTTCGCTGCAGGGTGTGAAGGCGAAGTCTTAGTATTTGTTTGTTGCATCCAATATGTAAAAAAGTCTTGGTCACTATTCCCCCCTTCTATTCCTGCTTTAATAGTTTTATTTTTAAGTAACAAATCAACTGAATAACCTGCCATTGCAGCATAAAGATAACCTTTATCATCAGCTGCCAACTCAGCTTGTTTCGCCTCAAAATGTTGACTAATAAATTGAGCAATTTTCTGGCTATCAGCAGTATCCTGCATGAAACTTTCAACTTCATGATGCCAAAAATCATCATTCGCTAAATGTGCAAGCTCATGTCCTAAAATAAAAGCTAATCTCGCTTCTGCAAGTTCAGTAGTCGCACTACGGTGAACAATATCCAATACTTGCTTAGATAACACAATATGGCCTGCCGGAAGCGCAATGGCCCAGGCGTGGTTTTCATTATTAACAATCACTAGTTTAGCCAGACGCTTACTATTTCGATCAGCCACTAATCGGACTTTTTTAAATACACTCTGCGCTTCAGCTACCATAGGGTCTTGTTGCGCAGTCAACTCACCGAAATTTTCAATATAAAATGCAACTTCTTTATTAAGTTTGGCACCCACTTGAAAGGTTGATAACATTAACAATATTGCCAAAATAACAGGATTACAATTTGTTATTACTTTTAATCTTAACATTGACTAAGTGATGTTTTTCCAGGAGGCTGTCCGAGAATAGAAACCGTAGGTTCTCTATTCTCGGACAGCCTCCTGGGTTAAAGGAATAGTTTCTGCAAGCTTAGGTCTAACTCGCGTAATAGAGTCGTTTGTGCCAAAACATCTTCTTTTTGAGACAAGCGACCCAGATTAACTTTCATTTTATCAATAGCTTGTAATACTATTTTTGCCTCGGGTTCAGATTGTTGTTTAAAACTAGCTTCCAAAGTTTGCAACATTTTACCGAGCTCAGCCCACTGCGACTGATCAACATCTTTTGCTTTAGCTAATACCCAAGTACGAACTGTCCATTGTCCAAAAGCATAATAATCGCGCCACTCAGAATTTTGCCAATCAATAGTTAACTCTGAATCTAATGGCTTCGGCAATGGATCTTTCGAATTTAGCAATATACTTCTTATATTCCATATACCAACCCCCACTGCTATTACGGGTGTTGAATAAATTGACTTGGAAAACCCAAATGTTGGGCTTTCCCATGGAATAGGTAATTGATTAATACTATCAACAAGCATATTCTCATCAAGTTCTGCCACATCCATTACTGAGTCTGAGGTAATATCTGTATAAAAAGTATCAGGCTGATTAAAAACCAATACAATTGCTAATGAAGCTAGAGCAAAGCCTGGAACAGCCGTTGCCCAGAGCGATCTATCGCCATACCAATTTTTTAATTGCTGAATAAACCCAACTTTTTCAATTTTTGGCTCCTTAACAACGTGGGGATTTTCTTCTGCTGCATAAATGCCCAATTGTTCCCAAACCAAATAACAATCTTCACATTGATTTATGTGTGAAAGCATCATTGTCCGAGTTTTTGAATTCAGACGATTTTCAATAAATGCACTCATAACATTATCAGGTGGACAAGGTTTTTCCTGGGGCTTTTTTGTCGCAGCAATACCCAACAATGCTATCGCCTTATCTTGATTGTCTACCATTTAATTTCTCCAAACTATTCATAAAACTATAATCAATTAAAAACATCCTCTATTTATACAGCTTCCAACCCACATTGTTGACAAGCATTTCTTAAATCGTCAATTAATCCATTAATTCGTTTGTAAAGGTTACTGTCAAGGTGGAGCATTTTACTTATCTCGTTAACTTTTAATCCTTCGCAAAACCTGAGCCTTAATAATAAACGATCTTCATCACTCATCTTTATGTGTGATTTTAAATGATTCAGCATCTCTTTAATGGTGTCATCAACCAGTGTATCTGCTGTACTAATATCTGATTGAATATATTCTAACAACACCTCAAGTAACTGTTTATTATTGATATAATCTTGCATACCATCATCCTCAGAAGAGGATTCCCCTATTTGGTCAATATCAATATTACCTTCAGAAAATCGCGCTTGTTTAGTACATTTAGAATACACCGTGTTTACCATTTCTTCTATTTCCTCTCTACTCATTTCAGAGCTGTCAGAACGCAACAGTTCTATCGTTTCCCTACGTTCGTATTTATCTACTGTGCATAATTTAAAAGTCTTTTTCCATATGACATCTTTCTTTTCTTTTATCCACGCTGGTGGTCGGTGATAACCAAACTTCATGCGCACAAAATCTGTCATTAAACGAGTGACTAGTACTGCTAAAAAGGTTGCAAAACTCCCGCAACCATCCCATCCAATAACTCGCTGCCATTCTTGCTCTTCCAGCTTATCCAGTACATAACTGAGCGCTTGATCACCCATATCGTTATCATTAGGAAAGCGCTTTCGAGCAAGGCTTGTCATAAAGTTCCAATGATCAAAAACCAGTTCCTTTGCTGTTTCAGAAGTCAGGGTATTGTTATTATTTTTTATTTTCATTTTTTTCTCCACCTTGAATAATCATCTTATCAACATCGACACATCAATGCTCGGAGTAATTAGAAATTAAAGGTGCATCATCTATTTTTTGATAGGTGATTAAAAGTGAATATTACCCATTCAAAACATTCATCTTTAATAAACGAACAAATTAAGAAAATTATAAAAATTTCTTAACATACTGAAAGAATATTATTTATTCATCAAAAACAGATAATTCATAAAAGCCAAAGTATACAAATATATGCAATAAAGGAGATAGAGGACTTAGCTCACCACACACAACAAAGTAATTAAATAAAATTTAAATTAGTTTTTCTACCGTACATATAAGGAGTATCTATCGCATTCGCTGCCAGCCATGGAGAGCGAACGCGAGGGCTGGTAGTCCCCAGAAGGCGTAGGTCCGTTGTTTTGTCGGAATCGGAGCGCTAGCGTAGGTGGAGACAAAATAAAAGGTTTCCCGA
>VAPK010188069.1_pt1 | contig 23706 bp, 11 predicted proteins | sample 3395031 | NCBI WGS metagenome assembly VAPK01 (sample SAMN08290443, study PRJNA428436) | hydrothermal vent metagenome | isolation source: Deep-sea hydrothermal vent chimney 1 | place: Pacific Ocean: Juan De Fuca Ridge
AACCATATATTGCTACCAGGGGAATATTTACTGCAGCAGCTATATGCATTAACCCTGAATCATTCGTTACTGAACTCTTACACACTGATAATAAATCAATACTATCTTCCAGCAATGTTTTTCCGCAGAGATTCACAGCGGTATTTCCTTTAGCAATAGCTACTGCTGCAGTATGATCTTTTTCTGAACCTAATATCCAAACCTGTAATCCTTGCTCGCCCAGATTATTAGCAAGTTGAGCATAATGCTCAACAGGCCAGCGTTTAGCTTCACCGTATTCAGCTCCAGGTAAAAAAGCAACAACAGGCTTGTCCAGATTAAGATCTAATTTTGTTAATAATCTCTGTAGATTATTTTCATTTATTAATAATTTTGGAAAAGGAATATCAGGAGGTTGAGAAATAGCCTCATTAAATTCCTGTTCCAGACCCAGTGCAACATAACGTTGTACTGTTTGCTTTAAAATATTTTTATCCAGTAAACGGATGTCATTAAGTACGCCATAACGCATTTCACCACGATAACCGGTACGTTGTTTAGCACTGGCAAAAAAAGGCACTAACGCAGCCTTATATGAACGAGGAGTAATAATTGCCTGATCATATTTTTTAGTGCGTAATGATTTTCCCAGTTGATAACGTCGAAAAAAACCAAACTCGCCATGGTAGACAGGTAAATTAATCGCCTCTCTAACCTCGGGCATACGCGCTAGTACTGGATTTGACCAGGCAGGTGCTAATACATCAATCTCAACCGGGAATGGCCTTTGTTTTAAAGTGATAAACAGGCTTTGTGCCATCACCATATCCCCTACCCAGGCAGGACCAGCAACCAATATTTGTTGAGCGTGGAGTGTATTACCCATAGTTCTCACAGCTAATATTTTTTCTGATTTGATTAACTACAAATTCGATTAACAACATCAACATTCTGTTTCAGATGATTTTGATTAATGGTTCCAACAATCACGCTGCTGACACCCTTGTGGTCAAAAATATATTCAAAAGCTTTTTCAACACCGCCACCACCTGCTGATTTATCAGCATGGCCACTTTGTAAACCTTTTTTTATTATCACACCCTTATTTAATTCATAAGCGCGTTTAATTACAGGCAAATCATGATCATCACTTAAATTTAACGTTGCCATAACCACATCGGTATTTTCAACCACCCACATGCCACCTTCTACTGTTTTGGTCGACATACCATATGATTGAATCAATCCTTTTTGTTTAAGCCGGTCTAGTTCTTCCAATGCGCCTTCATTATTAATGATATGCATATCATCACCACTTGAGTGCACCAATACCATGTCTAAACTATTACGCTTTAATCTTTTTAAACTTCGTTCAACGCTCAAGCGGGTATGTTCTGCCGAAAAATCAAAACTTGATTGACCATTCTCAAATATTTCGCCCACTTTAGTCATAATGACCCAGTCATTCGGATTAGTCATTAATTGACCCAGACGTTCTTCGCTATTGCCATAAGCCGGTGCGGTATCAATAAAGTTAATACCAAGATCTTTTGCTAATGCTAATAAGTCACGCACTTCATTATCATTTGGAATAGTAAATCCGCTGGGATATTTGACTTCCTGGTCACGCCCAAGTTTAACGGTACCTAATCCCAGCACACTGACTTCAATACCGCATGAACCCATTTGACGTTTTGTTAACGTTGCCATTTTTCTTCTTCCTGCCAGGGTAAATCTGAAATTTTTGCATGACTAAAATCAGGCATTTCATTTGCACCACTTTTTTTCACATTTTGTTTTTTTAGCTGTTTAAGCACATCAGCTGCCAAGTTTGGTGCTAACGCCAGCTTTGTTGGCCAGGTTGTAATAACATTATTGTCTTCATATAAAAATGAAGTGTCAGGACGTTTCCCTTCTTTCTGTTTTGGTTCCGCGCGATTTATATTTAATGTCGCCCACTGCATCGCAGAAAAATTTAACCATGGCATCAAAGACTGCAACTCTTTTTTTGCTTTACTGATTTGTTCTTCCGCAGTTCGGTCAATGCCCTCTTCTGCCAACTGCCCACCCAGGTACCAAACAATATTTCCCTGTTTGTCCTCATTACTGGTAATTGTTATGCGTGGATTAACACTTGCACCTAAACAATGCGCATACAATTTTTCGGGTAAACCACCTCGTACCATCACCATTTGTAAAGGACGCAGTTGCATTTCAGGAACAGTACGTCCCATTTGCTTTAATAAAGCAGAATTACCTTCACCCGCTGATAAAATGATTTTCTCGGCAGTAATATTCCAAATCTCACCATTAACAGCTTCCACACTAAATTGTTTTTCTGAAAATTCAGTTACGGCATTTATATGCATAATATTATTTATATTAGGAGTAGCAAGGGCATTGATGACACTGGCTGAATCTAAAACAGGTTCATCCAGCTGATAAACCTTACCTTTAAATTTTTTATTCTGAAAAATAACAGGGCGATCATTTTTTTTCACCGCAAGCATACGTCCACGCATGACCCTGCTGGCAAAAAATCCGGATATACGAGATAACAAACCAGGGGTTGACCACATATATTGATGTGAAGACAAAACGGTTGCTGAAGAAAGATCCACCTCACCTTTTCCCTCCAGGCAATCACGCCAGATTTGTGGCATAGCAAAAATTGATTCTGTAGATGCCGTTAACTTTCCAATTAACGCATACTTAGCACCACCATGAATAATGCCTTGTGAATAACGGGTTTGACCTGCACCGAGTGATTGCGTTTCAAGTAAAAGTGTTTGGTAACCGAGCTGACGTAATCGTGCCAATAACCAAAGTCCAGCAACGCCACCACCAAAAATAACAACATCAACATTAAGTTGTTTAGCTTTGTTATTTATTGAACTTGATGATGTTAAATCAGAAGCGTTCATCCATAACTCTACTTATTTAATTTCTTTTCAGTCTCACGAATAGTACTAATAATGCCAGTTGTTGATACGCCATCAATGTAAGTCAGGACTTTTACTTCACCACCGGCTTCACGCACGCAATCTCCACCTGGAATTTTATCCGGATCGTTATCGCCACCTTTAACCAGAATATCCGGCATTAACTTACAAATTTGTCTTGTTGGTGTGTCTTCGTAAAAAGGCACAACCCAATCTACACATTGCAATGCAGCTAACATACGCATACGTTTTTCCATCGTATTAACCGGACGTTCCGGCCCTTTAAGACGTTTAACTGAATCATCATCATTAACTGCAACAATTAATCTATCACCCAGCTCTCTTGCTTGCTCTAAATAAGCAACATGCCCTGCATGTAAAATGTCAAAACAACCATTAGTCATAACAACCGTTTCATCATGTTCCTTTGATTCATTAACAAGTTGCAGTAATGTATCTTCATCAACCGTGCCACGCTGGATTTGATGTTGTTCTCTTAGAGTACTGCGTATCTCATTCATACTTACTGTTGCAGTACCTAACTTACTGACTACAATACCTGCAGCAAGATTTGATAAGGCGGTCGCATCTGCGAATGATTCCCCGGCAGCAATAGCTGAAGCTAAAACAGAAATAACCGTATCACCGGCACCGGTTACATCAAAAACTTCTTTAGCACGTGTCGGTAAATGAATAGCAGGCAGATCTTTTTGTAATAAGGTCATACCGCGTTCACTGCGAGTAATGAGTAATGCCTGCAATTCAAGACTTGTCATTAAGTCCTGACCTTTTTTTACAATATCTTCATCATCCTCACAAGGACCAACAACACCTTCAAACTCATGCATGTTTGGTGTTATTAAACTTGCGCCGCGATATTTAGTAAAATCAGAACCCTTGGGATCAACTAACACAACTTTACCCGCTTTGCGTGCAAGCTGAATGAACTCCTGCACCTGACGTAATGTACCTTTTCCATAATCTGATAAAACAACTGCACCCGCACTGGATAATTGAGATTGAAAACCTTTAAGTAAATTATCCGCTTTCTGAGTTTCAAAACCATCTTCAAAATCAAGTCGAATCAATTGTTGATGTCGACTTAGTACACGTAATTTAGTAATCGTTGCGGCGCCGGCTAACTTATCAAAAATACAATCAATACCAACCGGTTTTAATAATTTTTCCAATGCCTGGCAAGGCTCATCATCACCGGTAAACCCCATTAAGCAGGCTTTTGCTCCCAGCGCTGAAATATTTAGCGCCACGTTACCTGCACCACCCGCACGTTCTTCTGACTCACCCACCAAAACAACAGGTACCGGGGCTTCTGGTGATATCCGTGATGTATCACCATGCCAGTAACGATCTAACATTAAGTCACCAACAACTAAAACATTAGCTGCAGCCAGAGAAGGTAATTCTATTTTCATATTATTTATTAGTCTTTTAAAACGTAAACAGCACTACAATACGGGCAAGTTGCTTCACCACTATCTTCAATCGGTAAATAAACCCTGGGATGAGAATTCCAAAGTGACATATTTGGCATTGGGCAATGTAAAGGTAAATCTTTATTTGTTATTTCATAGCGCTTTACTGCATTTGACTCTAAAGGTTTTGTACTTGCATTCACTTTATCACCCATCTCCTCACACCCTTTTATTATATTAATTCAGGTTAGTTTAACTTGTTGTTATAACCTTAAATGAATTATTTAACCGGACTTAACCAGTCCATATGTTCTGCTACACGACCATGAACTAAATCAAAATATTTAGCTTGTAGTTTTTCTGTTATTGGACCGCGTTTACCTGCCCCAATCGTTCGACCATCCAGCTCACGAATCGGTGTCACCTCTGCTGCAGTTCCTGTAAAGAAGGCTTCATCGGCTACGTAAACTTCATCACGCGTAATACGCTTCTCACGTACTTTGTAACCAAACTCTTCAGCAAGTGTCACAATCGTTTCACGGGTAATACCTTCAAGTGCAGAAGTTAAATCTGGCGTATAAATAATACCGTTTCGAACTATAAAAACATTTTCGCCACTGCCTTCAGCAACAAAACCATCAACATCTAATAATAACGCTTCGTCATAACCGTCACGTATTGCTTCCTGTAATGCCAGCGTTGAATTCATGTAGTTACCATTTGCCTTGGCTTTACACATCGTGATATTAACGTGATGACGCGTGTAAGAAGATGTACGAATACGAATACCTTTTTCGAGAGCTTCGATACCCAGGTACGCGCCCCATTCCCAGCCGGCCACCATAACATGAACCTTAAGGTTATCAGCACGTAAACCAATTCCTTCTGAACCATAGAAACACATCGGACGCAGATAAGCTGAATCGAGTTTATTCTCGTGCACTATTTGTTTTTGTACTTCATTTAAAGTCGCTTTATCATACGGAATATTCATTCCTAATATATGTGCCGAACGAAATAAACGATCAGTATGATCTTCAAGGCGAAAAATCGCGGTACCTTGCTCGGCATGATAAGCACGTACGCCTTCAAAAACACCGGTACCATAATGCAGGGTATGTGTTAGCACATGTACCTTGGCCTCTCGCCACGGTACTAACTCACCGTCCAACCAAATAACGCCATCGCGGTCAGCCATCGACATAAATCTTTCTCCCAAATTTGTTATTTCTTCTGAATCTCAGCGAAGATTATGCCGAAATCACAGTTGCTTTATTCATTTTCCAGCCAGTCCAGCCAAATTCGCCGCACAGCTGCCGATAATTCACTATATTCTTCAGCATCAACCAGTCCCGGTTGTTCCTGAAGCGCCATTTTATGTAATCTGGCCCGAAAAGTCCGGTATGCATCACTCAGTACTTCTACATCCGCTTTTACCATTAAACCCGCTGAGGCTAATCCCTCTAACAGGCGAATGTTATCGGTAAATTCCAGTAAATCAGGCTTTTCAAAAGCCCATGCCAGAACCCCGTATTGCACCATAAATTCGATATCAACGATACCTCCAGCCCCCTGTTTCAGATCAAACTGGCCTTTTTTCTCCTTAGAAAGCTCTTTTCGCATGCGAATTCGCATATCCAGCACTTCCTGGCGTAAAACAGCTTTATCCCGCTGTTGAGAAAGCACTTCTCGACGAATATCTGCAAACTGCTCAGCAATTTGAGGATCACCCGCCACGACACGCGCCCGAACAAGTGCCTGATGTTCCCACAACCAGGCTTTTTTCAACTGATAATTTTGATATGACTTCAGGTTAGTCACTAATAAACCTGAAGCACCATCAGGCCGTAAACGCATATCCGCTTCATAAAGAATACCCGCCGAAGTATGTGCAGTGAGTAAATGAATAATACGCTGGCCTAAGCGAGCAAAAAATACAGCAACTGCAATGGGCTTTTCACCCTTTTCTTCCTCTCCCAGGGTCATCAAATTATTACTTTCACAGCCATGCAAAAAGACCATATCCAGATCTGAAGCGTATCCCAGTTCATAGCCCCCTAATTTGCCATAACCGATAATGGCAAAGCCTTTGTCACAAACACTGTCTTCACCCTGCTCCAGCTTACAAACCGGTCGACCATGACGTGAAACCAGGTGGCGCCAGGCTTGTTCAAGCGATTCATCCAGAATAACTTCTGCGATCCAGGACAGGTGGCTACTTACTTTCATTAATGGCAAGGCATCTGCGATATCTGCCGCGGCTACCCGTAATACATTTGACTGTTTGAAATGGCGTAACGCATCCATGCCCTGCTCAACATCATCAACATCAAGCTGTGCTAATCGCTGCCTTATCTCATTCTCCAACTCCCTTTTCTCAGGCGGTTGATACAAACTACGGGGATCCATTAACTCATCTAATAAAATAGGTAACTGTTGCAGGTAACGCGCGATCCAGGGACTGGCTGAACACAATTTAATTAACTGTGATAACACCATTGGATTTTCTAATAATAAAGCGAGATAAACACTTCGTCGGGCCACATTGGAAAGCAGTGATAAAATACGTTCAAAGGTAATGTCAACATTATCGACCTGCTGTAATGCTCCCAGTAATAATGGCATAAGTCGATCTAAACGCGTTTGTCCCTGCCGGCTTAACGAGGCATATTGACGACTGCCATGTAATGTTTTGAGTTGTTTTAAAACAGATGCACAATCACTAAAGCCTTTTTTTGCTAGCAAACCAAAGGCATCATCCTCATCCAGTTTGTTATACCAAAGTGCTTCAAGTTGTTGAAACTCAGACTGCTGTTCTGAATCGACTTTAGTTTTACTTTGTTCTACTTTGCTGTTTTCAATTTCGCCCGTTTCAATCTGAGGCGCAACAAAAACCTGTTCAAAATGCCCTTCAACATTTTCACGATGTTGATCCAGTTCAGATAAAAATGATGGCCAGCTTTCAAAACCCATAGCCAATGCAAGACGAGCTTGTCCTGCTTCATCATCCGGTAAGTTGTGCGTTTGCCTGTCCTGATATTCCTGAAGACGATGTTCTGTATTGCGTAAAAAGATATATGCCTGTTTTAATTCATTCACAACATAATCAGGTAACAGCTTTTTTTTCACCAGACAGTCCAGCACTATGAGTACACGCCGTTCCTGTAAATCAGTATCGCGCCCACCACGTATTAACTGAAAGACCTGCGCAATAAATTCAACTTCCCGAATTCCACCCGAACCCAGCTTAACGTTGTTTTTCATTCCCTTGCGTTTCACTTCCTGCGTGATCATTACCTTTAATTCACGCAAAGATTCATACGCGCCGTAATCTAGGTAACGTCGATAAACAAAGGGTCTTAACATGGAAAGTAAAGCTTCACCTTGTTCATGGTCACCGGCAACAACACGCACCTTAACCATCGCATATCGTTCCCAGCTGCGACCATGAACAAGGTAATAATTTTCAAAACTGTTAAAACTTGAAACCAGTGGACCACCTTTACCAAAAGGACGTAAACGCATATCCACTCGAAAAACAAAACCATCAGCAGTTTGTTGATCTAAAGAATGAATCAACTTTTTACCTAAACGAGAAAAAAATTCTGAGTTAGTTAATGATTTTGGACCACCTTTAACCTCTCCTTCTTCAGGAAAAGCAAAAATTAAATCAATATCAGATGAAACATTCAGCTCCCAGGCACCCAACTTACCCATTCCCAAAACAACAAGTTGTTGAATCACACCCTCTTCGTTTACTGGAGTACCCAATTCCTCACACTGCCATTGATAAAGATTCGACAAAGCATAATCAATACTCGCTTCAGCCATGTAAGAAAGATCATGCGTGGTTTCTCTTAGCTCAGCCCAACCCGCAATATCCCGCCAGACAATACGTAACATTTCACGGCGACGAAATACGCGTAACTGTTTACCTAATGCTTCTTCAGCACCTTTTTTTAAATCAGTAACAATCGACCTTTTATAGTGTCCGTCTGTATAGGACTTTAATAGTTCACCACTTGAAACTAACTCCAGAAATAACTCAGGAAAACGGACACACGTTTGCATCACAAAATCAGAACATGCCCAAACTTTTAGTAAGGACTCAACAACTTCAGAGGGCAATGAAGAAACATCAATATCCGACTCAACAAAGGATTGCCATTGCAGCTCTACAGAAGACTGAAGTAATTCAGGTAATTGGTTTATATGATTGGTAATATCCATTCTATGAGCATATCACTTTGACATTATTGGCAACATAGCACGTCAGCTAAAAAGCATATTATTGAATGAAGTTGAATGAATAATTACAAAGCATTAACATATAGAACATCATGCCTAATCCAGATAGCAACACTGATACCATTACTGTCATGCCAAAACAGCAGTTACAGGCAGAGAGAATTAGAGTTCTCTATAAGCAGGTACCATCTGTTTTAATCGGCAATATACTCATTGCTTCTCTTCTGACATTTTTTCTGTATCAAGTTACTAGCAATGATTTAAGTTTGTACTGGATGGCTGTTGTCATCATGATATCCATATTTCGTTTCATTATGCTTAAACGCTATGAAAAGCAGCAACGAGACGATAAGGGTGTTATCTGGTGGGGATGGTTTTTTGTTTTAACCGCATTTATCTCCGGTTGTTCATGGGGAGCAACATCACTTTTATTTCTGCAGACTGACAACCTCGTTATTATGTTATTTTTATTAATGACCTTAACCGGGATAACAGTCGGTTCTTCAGCTTCATTATCCAACTTTGCCTTGTCCTATTATGCTTTTGCCATTCCTACAATTCTTCCTTTCGCTTATATATTAAACTCAACTGAAAAACCCGGTTTTTTTATCCTGAGTTTGATGTTGTCAGTCTTCCTCTTATTACAACTTGTCATTGCAAAAAAAAATCAAAAAACACTCGATAAATCAATCATCCTACGCAATGAAAACACTGAACTAATCCAACAACTACAAATTAAAAAAGAAAAAGCAGAATCTGCAAACACCGCTAAGACAAAATTTCTGGCGGCAGCCAGCCATGACTTACGTCAACCATTACATACCATGAGTTTATTACTTGATGTTTTAGATGAACGTTATCAGGATTCAGAGCAAGCTATTATTGTCGATAAAATTAAAAAATCCTTATCATCTTTGGAAAGCCTGTTGGAATCATTGCTGGACATCTCAAAACTTGATGCTGATATTATAAGTATTAATGTAAAACCTTTTGCTATCCAAAATTTATTTGATAATTTAACAAATGAGTTTAACTCTATTGCTAAAGAGAAAGGGTTAAGAATTCTCTTTATACCAACATCTTTATGTTTAAATACTGATAGTCAAATCATAGATCGAATATTACGTAACTTAATTTCAAATGCGATTCGTTATACAAATCACGGCAGAGTATTAATTGGCTGCCGGCGAAGCAATAATTCAGTTCTATTGTCTGTCTATGATACAGGTATAGGAATTGAGAAAAACAAAACTGATTTTATCTTTGAAGAATTTTTCCAGCTGGATAACGCTGGCCGCGATCGCAGCAAAGGTTTAGGTCTTGGACTATCTATCGTCACTCGATTAGCAGACTTACTCAAGGCTAAGTTGTCAATACAATCAATACCTGGCAAAGGCTCTGTGTTTTCTATTGAACTTCCTCGTAGTTCATCACAGCAAATGCCTCAAGCCAATATTATTGCATTAACATCAAACGCTGAGTTAGCTGACAAAACCGTTGTTATTATTGAAGATGAAGAAGAAATAAGGAGCGCCCTTAAACTTCTTTTAGAAGGATGGGGCTGCAAAGTTCTGGAGTTTACATCAATTGAGGATGTAAAAGAAAAACCACAACAATCACATAAGCCTGATATCATCCTGGCTGATTATCGATTACAGAATCATGAAACGGGGGTTAATGTAATACATGCTATATATGCTCACTATCAAGATAGTGAAATACCCGCCGTCATAATTACAGGTGACACCGCGCCCAATCGAATTAAAGAAGCAAAGGAAAGTGGTTTTCAAATCTTACACAAACCTGTTTCCGGAGGGAAGCTGCGAGCGTTACTGAATTCTTTATTATTATCTAAATAATACTATTGTTCCTGCTCAACGATAATCCAGCCTTTTTGTACAGCAACATGTGCTGCTCGGGTACGATTAGAAACATTAAATTCTTTAAGGATGGCCGCAATATGAACGCGTACAGTAGATTCAGCCATATCTAATAATCGTCCAATTTCCTTATTAGAATAACCATGAACAAGTTTTCCTAACACCTCATTCTGTCTTGGAGTCAATGGTGTCTCTATTTTATCAGATGCTCGATGAGCCAATGATGAAACATCTGCATTGTCACTTGAACGATGATTTGTTACCTGACCTAACTGAGACAGAATTTCTGGCGGAATATAAATACCTCCGGAGAGAACCAGCTTGAGTGAACGAATCAAAACATCAGCGCTCGTGGATTTGGGAATATACCCCTGTGCACCCAAATTTAATATCTCTTGAACTTTTGCCCCATCATGGTTCCCAGACAAAACAACAACTGGAACAGCAGGTAATTTTTCACGTATTGCTTTTAATGCATCTATATCACTTAAACCGGGTAAACCTAAATCTAATAGTATGAGATCCAAATCTTGATTTTCTTCCATGAGTGGAAGTGCATTTTCACAACTATCCGTACTTAAAACTTTAATATCAGATTCCAGTTTTGCGAGTACCAGCTGCATTCCATCCCTGAAGAGGTCATGATCATCAATAAGTAATACTTTCATATCCAAGCCCGCTCTTTGACTAAAAACACCAACTTATTATCTATAATTTCTAGATATATTTCACTAGATAAATAAGCTTAAATCGAAACAATTTGTCATTCCCTTCTTTATTTGGGCCTTTTACTAAATAACATGAAATTTCTGTACTCAATTTCTAGTTCATAACCCCTTAATAATTATATTTACCTAGTTATTTTTATCAATATATAAAAAATTCAAATTCCTCCATAATTATAGAATAAATAATACACCACGCTTATTAAGAAAATGGAATGAATTGATATATTCACAATTAATGTAAAACTAAAGAATGATAAATATATTTGGATAAGTTTTAATATAGCATTGTAAAGACAAGTGGAAAAACTAAAATAATAGTTGTATATGCAATCATGAAAAAAGTATATGTATTTACCAAATTTTAATTAATGTGACTTATAAAACACACATTATAAATAATTAATAACAAGAGACATAATGCAAGATTTCAGTAGCGATATAAAAAATAAAATATAAGCTTATGATATTTATGAACAACCATTAATAAGCTTTGTATATTTTCAGTATAAATACAGGAAAAACTAAATATTTTAACATTCAAATAATGCGGCAAAAGAGTTTTGACTATCAAACTACACAAAAGACAAATTATAATTTCTACATGTTTGGCTTAAATATTACGTATAAGAGGCAAAATATTTTACCTGGCAAAACAAGAAATAATTTATTTTAATTATATTAAAGTGATTAAATTAAACATTATGTGTTGTTTTTAATGATAAAAATATATGCTCCAGCATAAATTATTTCATGTTAGCGTTATAAAACAGAATATGGTGTTAGTTTATTTCCAGTATTATTAACTATGTAAAATATGTCACCTGAAAACACTAAATTTAGTGAAGTTTGTTTGATATTATATTTGCTATTAACTCAATAATTATCTAATCCAAGAGGATCGTCGTAAATATGGAAATTACTATTACGAATCAACCGGCGACATTTCAATCAAAAAATAACCGTATAAAAATTCATTTTAATACTGCTTTTAATTCTTCCGAGAAAAACATATCTCTTTTAATATTTCATCAAGATAAATATGTAGGAGGACTGTTCGAGGAAGGAGGTATATCCTCTGGAGTGAGCGAGATAGAATTAAGTTTTAATGGATATTTATCCGGGCAAAAAGATATTACTGTTCAATTACAACGTATAGTCGATGGAGTAAATGAAGAGCTTTATAAAACAACTTTTTCTATTCAAGTAGAAGGTTTAATTCTAAACGAATATTTGAAATATACACCACATGCTGAATTAGAATGGTTAAGTTCAAAACTATCAAAATCTATTTATCCTGAAATAAATATTGGTCTCCTAACATATTTCACAAAAGGTAAACGTAAAAAACACTACAGTCACACTCATGCTGGAGTCACTAATAAAATAGAGTTTAAGCTTTGTATAAATGATATAGACGAAACAGAGTTTGTCGAATCAAACAATATAGACAGTTTTTCTCTTAGACCTTTCCATTCCCTTGTTGAAGGCGAAAACCACATACGATTAGAAATATTTTTCCCGGATTATGAGTTTTCAACCCAAGTGCTAAGGGGGATTATTACTGTCGATACTCATGCTCCCATTCTTAAATTCATTAAGCCTACAATTTATTCCAATAATTTTTATCCGGAGTTTAGCTTTGAGGTCGAAGACCTGAACTCAGGTGTTAATACTGATTCGCTTCAATTTTTATTAAATAATGAAAAAGTGAAAGTTAAGTTAGTTTCTAAAGAAACAACAGAAAAAAAGATGATATTGACATATCACCTTTACAAAAAAATATGGGAAGGCAAACACATTCTGTCAGCAACGATAGCGGACAATTGTGGTAATCATTCACTTCCTACGGAATGTGTAATTATTATTGATACAAGTCCTCCAGAAATTAATAACTCTTATCCTTCCATAGGAGGTTTTTTAAATGAGAATGATTACACAATAGAAATAAATTTTAAAAGTAAAAACTGGTCATCAGCTTCACAGCATGACGTTAAAGATATGATGGGAGTTGGAGGAAGAAATCTTTATGCGTATAAGGAATTAAATGTTACACGCATAGGAGATCTGGCAAATTTAGGAGATGTCTTGTCTCAAAGAATACCACGAAGAACACTTACCAGAAACATAGAAAAAGCTAAATTGATCGCTCGAACAATAATTAATCCTAATGAGTATAGAGAGTTGCTACCCATGAAGGTTAAAGAGATTATCGAGTCTGATATAAAGGAGATAACGTTAAAAACAGGCATTAATAAAAGCAAGCTATTAGAGCTTAAAGAATATTTAAGACCCCTTTATATTTGTCTTGATATTTCCCCACTCCGAAAATTAAGGTTGGGCGAGTTAGCGCTCATTGAAGATGTCGGCGTAGAAATGGTGAGCTTTGTTTTAGACGGTGAAATATTGACTGAAGATAGCAGCATTAATAACAACCGCGTTAGCTGCAAAATAAACAGGGATTTAGAACATGGAGCTCATAATTTATCCGTATTATATACAGATAAATGTGGTAATAGTTCGGAAGAGAAAATCACTTTTTATGTTGATAAAGTTGGGCCGGTAATAACTGATGTTTATCCGGAAGAAAATGATTTTGTAAATAATGTACCGCTTACGTTTCGGGCAAAATATAACGACTTATACTCAGGTATTAATCCTCAATCAACAGTGGTTTTATTAGATGAGGTTGATATTACGGGTGACTGTAAAGTTACATCTACAGGTATATCCTATACAAGAACTCAAATAGCTGAAGGGGCACATAATTTTGTTATTAAGGTATCTGATTTGGCAGGTAATGAAACAGCGCATACAAGTCATTTTCAATATGATATTACCCCACCCTCTGCATTCCTTGATGATATTCAAAATCTTATCGCAACTAAACGTAACAACCTTTCAATTTCCGGGCATGTATCAGAACAGGGGCTTTCAGTTAATATTCAAGGACATGAAGCCGTAATTGATGATGATTTAACGTTTATTATTACTGTTCCTTTGGTCGAGGGTTTAAATGTAATTACGGGAAGCGTCACCGATAAAAGTGACAATAGCTCATTAACTAATTCACTTAAAATATTTCGCTTAACAGTACAGTCATCTGCAGTCTTTGGTCGGGTTCTTGACCAAAACCGTAATCCTGTAGCAGGTGTAAAAGTTTTTGTTCGTAAGAGTGAGTCATGGACCTTTACTGACTTAAATGGAAAATTTTGTTTATACAATTTACCCTTACAAACAGGTGTAAATAAAGTTGAATTTTTACCACTTGCTGATAATGGTTTTCCCGCTTTTTCAAGAGAACTGATTATTCAAAATTTTAGTGAACTTAATTTAGGTAATATTTTTCTTTTGCCTCCAGAAAATATATCCGGACAAGAGATTATTACCGATAATGATGGTTATACAACCGTTCAAGAAGCAGGTGTTGATGAAGACATTTCATTAAGTATTCCCAATAAAAATATTATTTTCCCTGAAGGACGGTTAAATAAAATTTCTATATCTAAAATGAATATTGAACAGATACCTGTGCCACTTCCCGATAATATTAATGCAGAAAGTATTATTTTATTGGAACCATCAGGACTTAAATTAAAAGATAATACAGATTCAAAAATTGGAATTAACTTCCAAAACACCCAAAATATTGAACCAGAAACAATATTACCTTTACTTACTTTAAGTCTTGATAAAGGAAAATGGGAATTAGGCGGCTTCGCAAAAGTCACGGCAGATGGGAAAAGTATAATGACGATGCCAAATAAAGGGATACGTCATTTTTCTATGGTGGCACCTATCATGCCAATGCCTCGTATTGAAATTTTAAATGAAGATCGACATATACCAGGAGGAGATGCTCTTAAAGGTGGAGCCATTGTAAATATTGAGTTACCTGGCTTTGAATTTATGGGTAATCAAGTATCACCTACACTTACTTATAACAGTCTTACTGCTGCTCCAACTGTTCTTGCTACAGGTATTTTTCGAGGAATTGAGGAAATAAAATCTGTTGAAGAACTTGAGCCGTATACAATTACTGATAGCAAAACATTAATGCATGCAACTGGTCATTATGCAGCCAGGCTTTATCGAGATATGACTGCTTTAGACTTTTTTTATACTCTTGGAATGGCTTCATTTCATAAATATGAATTAACTGAATTTGCTCACATCGAAAATGATATTAACACTTACCTGCCGATGGGTTTCAATCCATACAGTACAGAATCAGGTAGAGAAGATATAGAGGGCGGTTGGGTTGAAACGGTAAATAAAGTTGTGCAAGAACCTGTTCAAGTATACAAGTTTATAAAAGAAATCTCTCAAAATGTAACCTCGATACTATGGCCCAGAGCGATTAGTAGTAAGTACTATTTTGGATATATCGAAACGAAATGGAATAAAATTTTTGGAAAACCGACCCGGAAAGTGGTTAATGGTATAGAAAAAGATAGCTACGTTCTTCCTGCTAATATTGCATTAACGCAAAAAATAATACCCAAATTCAGCAGTGGACAATATTATCCTACCGGTCTGTATTATTTTATTGGGAATTATAATGTTGAATATGAAGGTTATTCAAACTCAAAAGTGTCGGCGCTGTTAAAAGATTTTTCTGTCGATAAAGGATTCCTTAATTATCAAAAGAAAAAGAAAGGGGATTTGTTAGTTTTATCCGGACTTGGGGAAGCAGACATAATTAAAATTAACCAGATGCATCTTCAACAGAGTTATACCACTACTGAGCAAGAAAGCGATGTTATTGAGACCAAGATCAGGCAATTAATAAGTGCATCAGCATTGAATCCAGCTCAGCAGGATGAGTTAATTAATTATTGTCAGACCGTGGCAAATTTTGAACGAATGGCTGATGTTTTTAGCCACCAATTACCCACTACGGTGCAAGATAAAACAGCATGGCTGGATCCGATGGATGTGTTTTCAAAATCTGAATCTGGTGCTGTAATTCTTCATAACCTGTCAAATAGCAGTTTTGGACGCGGCTGGGCGTATAAAGATATTCAACATCTTTATCCTGTTGGTGACAAGAAAGCGTTAATCATTCATGGAGAAGAAAAGCTGGTATTTTCATCTTCATATAACACCATGCATGATTTATGTTCATTTAATAAAGAAGAGTTCCAGCTAGGAAATACTTTTGCACAAGACCCGTCTAATAAAAATATACATTATACCAGTAATGAAGGGGCTATTTTTAAGTTGAATTCATCATTGCATAAGGCTGAAGTTTTTATTAATCTCGACAAACATTCAGAAAAGGTTACTGAGATAAAGAATGAAAAAGTTCTGCTAAGAAAAAAGAGAATAGTTGGCCGTGTCTATAAACTTAAAGAACGGAATAAATTATTGCCTCCAAACAAATGGCGAATTGTATGGCGAGGGTTTTCCAGTTATCTTCACACTCGTGAAGATTATTATGGCTATGTAAATGTAGAAGAGTGGTATTCATACTGGGATGGTACCTGGAAAAACACTAACACGCTTATCGATGAAAAAATCACTGAAAAATTATTTCACATTAATGCTATTGCAGTGGGAAATAATGGGGAGATTTATTGTGCTGATAATAACCATCAAATATTAAAGATACTAGATAACACTCAAACGGTGATTTGCGGAGATTACAGTAAACATATTAATGTAGTAAATAAATTTAAAGGAAATTTCAAAACAGAAATCACACGTGAAACATGGGAAGTAAATACCTTATTTTCGATGGATGGGTTATTAGCTATAGGATCATCAATCAATAATCCGTCGGCACTACTTATTGATGACGAGAACAATCTTATATTCAGTGAAAAGGGTTCTCATCGAATACGAAAAATAAATTTTAAAACCGGACAACTGGAAACGGTAGCGGGTAATGGGTTTTTAGATTATTCACCATATTCTATTGTTGCATCTCAAGCGGCAATGCCTAACCCAGGACCACTTTGCAAAGATAGCAAAGGCAATATCTTTTGTCTTTTAACCTATTCCTTGAATAATTTGGAATCTCAAATATTAGTTAAGATTGATAGCAACGGCTATCAAACACAAATTGCAGGAAACCCTTTGGGTACAACCTCAACTGGGATTAAGGCAATATTACATAAGCTTGTCGATGCCAGTTCTATTTCGGCAGATCAAAACGATAATCTATTCATTTATGAAAATAACCGTATTTTAATTATCGATGCTAATGGTTTTATCGAAGAATATGCTGGAGGCAGCATGGTGAAACCTGATGGAGTTAATTCTGCCGCATTAAATATGGATATTGGTCATAATGGTATTCTTCAAATTCTTAGTGATGATGAACTCATTTTTATGGATCCTGAGAATAATGCAATTCGTACAGTAACATCATCAATTTTGAATCAAGGGCCAGCATATCTACGTGGACCAAGTGGCTATTACGAATCAAAACTAGAAAAAAAGCTGGACGGAACATGGATAAGGAAATATAAAAATGGCGATAAGGTTCTGTTTGATTCTTTTGGAAAGCAACTTAATAAAATTGATCGTAATTTTAATAAAACAAAGTATTTGTATAAATCAGATGATTCCTTAGAACAAATCACATACCCATTTGGTCAATACCTCAAGTTTGAATATGACAATAACGGCATGTTAACTTCAATAACAGATCATCTAAATCGAAAAAGTACATTCTCTATAGAAAGCTCTACACTCAATAAAATCACTCTTCCTAATTCAGATGCAATAGAGTTCGAATATGATGAAGAAGGAAAACTATTAACAAAAAAAGAGATGTAAAAAATTATGATGAATATTACTACCTATCAGTATTCTAAAAATAATCGCCTATCTACTATTGTTGTTAATGGTGAGTTAACCGAGATTATTCGACCAGACGAGAACCTTACTCTTGTTACCAATGAACAGCTAAGCTCCATGGAAACGGCGAGTGTTCAAATAATATCTGACGGAGCAACAACAAGCTACACCGAAGTGAATGGTGTAGTACAGGAAATAACCAAAGAAGATGGTTCAACGACAAATATTGAGACTAATACGGCAGGTCAAGTTACTAGAAGCTCTCTATCTAAGAATGGAGATATGGGGTCAAGCTATTCTTATGAATATGATATAGATGGGAATTTACTAACAAAAACCAATGACCTTTCAGGAAAAAAAGAAGTTTCAAAATTTGTTGATAACTTACAAGTCAGCCATAAAGATTTTGACGGAATTATAACCGAGTGGGAATATGATGAGCGAGGAAACCTGGTAAAGGAATACAAAGGCGTTAAAGATAATATGATACTCCAAAAAGAGTATCGCTATGATAATAATGGATTTGTTATAGAAGAAGGACAACTTGGAATATTCAAGAAAATTGAATATGACACTTTTGGTAATGTTATAAAACAAACAGTTGGCGATGATGTATTAAATGAAACTGAAACCATCAGTTATATCCGTGATCCCGCTGGAAATATTTTAAATAAAACTGAAGGGGAAAATATTCGCCCAATCAGTTTCAATTATGATGCAATGGGCCGAATTACAGAAGTTGATGAAGCTAGAGGGAAATCGACTTATTCTTATAGTGCATCAACTCATGAAGTCGTGCTTACCGACCCCTTAGCTGGTATACATACACTAGGTACTGATAGTAATGCTAATTTGGTATTGCTTGCTGATCCCGAAGGCAAGAAATGGGAAACCGGGTATTTAAATAAAGACCAGGTAGCATGGAAAAAACGACCTGATGGAAGCATGATTACATATGACTATGATAAGAGTGGTAAATATGTCAGGGAAGTATTGTCTAGCGATGTAAACCAAAGAAAATACTGTGAAAATAAAAACTTACTATGGGCAAAAAATAGTCTTGTTCACCTGACAAATATTTATAGCAATCTTGGGCATCACACAGGTAATAGAGTCGCTTATGACGGTCAATACCCTATTGATATAACTATTTCAAATTATGATTCGGGGAAAAGAAAGTCTGTTTCTAGCTCATCAACGAAATTGAAAGAAGTCCTTCCCACAGCTGCAGAAAATTCAATCGAAGAATATACAACCAGTAAAATAGGATCGCAGCTAAACTATTACTATAACGATCAAGGTCAGCTATCTAAAATTAAATGTGGTTCATTTTCAATTGAATATTTATTTGATGACTCAGGACGTTTAATAACGATTAACAGAGGAAATAATGTCAGCACTGATATTGAGTACTTATCCACTGGTAAGCCTAAAAAAATAACTGACCTTAAAGAAGGACTGATACTTGATGAAAAAACCTTTTCATTTGATACAGGTGGTAATTTAGTTTCAATTGCATCTTCACAGTCTACCGATCTATTTGAATATGATAAAAATGACCAGATTACAAAAGCGCATATAGATAATACTATCTTGACATTTGATTATGATGAAAAAGGTAACCGTAAAACCATCCAGTCTGTCGAAATAGAATATAGTGATAAACGAGTACTTTATCTTTCTGATCATTTATGGAGTTACTCATATGATGCCAATGGATATTTAATAGAAAAAAAATCAAATTCTGCTCCAGAACAATACAGTCAATATGAATACTCTGATTTGAGCCAATTAATCTCCTATAAAAAATGGGATGGTGCTTCTTCACCACTTATCACAGCAGAATATTTTTATGATCCAGTAGGAAGGCGTACTGGTAAAAAAGTGATTTACCGCGATGAGCCATTAAAAAACAGAACTTCGTGGTGGATATATGATGGAGAAAATATTCTTCTTGAAATGGATGAAAACTTTACTTTAAGAAGACAGTATATTCATGGTGCCAATACAGATGATGTTTTAGGTTTCAAGGAGTCTGGCAATACTTATTACTACATAAAAAATATTCAAGGAAGTATCGAAAAAATTATTGATCATTTAGGTAATGAAGTAAAAACTTATTCTTATGATCCCTTTGGCGTTATATTGAGCCAGCAAGGATCTCCCGATCTACTAAATCCATATTGTTTTACTGGACGTGAATGGGATGAGGAAAGTGAAACCTATTATTTTAGAAACAGACAGTATGATCCTTTTACAGGGCGGTTTCTTCAGCCTGACACTTATCCAGGAAATTTAGATGATCCAATAAGTATTTATAATAAATACATTTACGCCAGAAATAATCCGTTTAAATATCATGATCCTTATGGTTTGTTCTGGTTTCAGTTACTTGCCTTATTAGTGATTGTGATTGTAGATATGGTGATCTTGCTAACTGCAATCGGTGCTATCAGTGGGATAATATCTGGAATTGTATATATGTCTAATGGTAAATCTTTTTGGCAAGGATTTAATTATGGATTCAAGCGGAGTGTAAGTTTTGTTTCAAGCATACCCGGATATATAGTGGGTGGTATTTTGGGTGCCATTGGGTATGTAGTGGGAGGTGTTATTGGACTGATTTTTGATGAAGGAAATTGGGCTGCTGGCGCTAAAGAAGGCTGGGAAGTTGGTTTCGGATTTGGATATCAAGTTTCTACATGGGTTGGTAATGTAGTGATACAACTTGTGGATAACATGATGCCTGACGAGTTTAAGCATGGCGCATATGACACTCGGCTAGCCGGCTTCAGCGCTTATTGCAGTTCAATTGTTTATCTTTTAACAAAAGAAAAAATACAATCTCGATTACCTCAAGGATTCACGGTTGACCTTTTATCTGATACTAAACATATGATGTTTGAAGATAATGGAGAATATACCGACACACAATGCTTTACAGCATATAATGATAATAATATCGTTATTGCTTTTCGGGGATCAGAAACACCTTCTTTTTCAGAAATAGATTCTTGGGGTGCAACTTTTTACGACTGGGCCATGACTGATATAGTATCAGGTTTATTTATGGTTAATCACCCTGATGCTCCGCTGGATTGGGGCTACCAACCACAAATAGGCTATGGTTGGTGGGATGCTTATGAGTCTGTACGTGAAGAAATAAAAAATTCAATTGCTAATATTGATTCCATTCAAGTTAATAATGTCAATGTAACTCGAAAGATTCTTATTTGTGGCCATAGTCTTGGTGCCACATTAGCAACACTTTGCGCTCTCGATATTTCAAGATCTCTTCATCGTGAAGTTACTAACTATACTATTGGCTCTCCGCGTGTTGGAAATATTGCTTTCACAGATTTTTATCAAAGTCATGTTATTGACTCTCACCGTATGGTTAATGGTTGGGATCCTGTTCCTGGAATTTCTTTTAATAGCCTGGGCTATTATCATGTGGACAAATTAAAATCACTTGATGGTGATTCTCATGGAACTGGTGATTATTTAAACAATATTATCGAAGATGAAAGAGAGGGAAAAGGTTTAGGCTGGGATGAATATTACAAACTATCCACGCATGTATTTGACTTTGTTGATAAAGACAATCATATTGAATGCATTAAAAAAATCACAGGTGATGATGCTGAAAATTTTATTACTATAAATGACAAACTACCAAAGAACCCAGTTAAATTCTAAAACAACTATGCTACCAACAAGTTGTATATTGTTATATTTTATCATTCCAATTGACCTAACTGTTCAGCTCCCAGCTAATGTTTAGGCATTAATCTTTCTTATAGCATATTTATTAATTCTAACTATTTTCCAATAGTCAGATGTAAAAATAGATTAACACCGGACTCTTCCTTTTTAACCATAATCTGCTTAGCATCATAACCAGCGTTTTCAGCAAGTTTTTTTAAAGTTTCCGGACTTCGATGGTATAAGTGCCATTCAAAAATTTCCATAAATGGCTTACCTGGATTATTAGTAGAAAAGTTCCCAATAACGACTTCACCTTCAAGTGCAAGCATAGCCTTAAGTTTTTTTAACATGTGTACAAAAAGCTTATCATCGAAATAATCAAACAAACCTGCAGACCAGATAAGATCATATTTTTTTTCAGATTTAAAACGTATTACATTTTTTTTAGTAAAGTTGATTTTACCAAGATGAGCTCGACAAAGTTCTGTCGCATGATTAATCGCATTTTGATCTTGCTCTATACAATCGACATAAACTTTGGCATTTGGCTGGTGATCAAAAAAATAAAGTAGATCCCGACCAGGACCACTTGCAAGATTGAGTACGTTTAAGTTTTTATCTGATTGTTTATTTTTATGTTGTTGATTTAACAATAAACTAAAGTATTTAACTCTGTTTCTTACAGCATCTGCTGCAGCTTGTTTTTGCCAGTAGACATCCCACTTGGTTAGATGCGGCTGGTCTGATATGTATTTTTGATAAACACGATCAATAATCTCATAATCACCTGCATATCCATGAGGTTTTTGATATGCAAAACCCTGCATTGTTTCACATGAGAAAGCATCGCCAAACTCATCTTGTATTTGTGTAATTTGATTTTTTAAAAGTCGCCCATCCCTGGCTTGTTCTGTAACTTCTAAGGCCCATGACTCTAAATCAGTATAATCATTTTCTTCCGGACCACCCTTATTAATAAGATACCTTATAAATTTTATGTGATGCTCCATTTTGCTGAGCTCCTTTTTCTGCACTGCAGGTTAGTTACATTCGTTAAGAAGTTAATACCATTATTACTTACTAATAATAAGGAACACCATCACTTTATAACAAAAACAATTACTCATACAGTGATTTAATTAATCTTTTAGCCAGTTAGATGCCTTGAATAGCAAAAAACATACATTAAATGTGCGGGTTAACTTTTGACATTAATGAAAATGACTTTTATGATTTAAATCCCCCATGTCAAATGTGGCAATAGTGAGGATTTACTGGATGAAAATCGCCAAGTCAATATTATCAAACCTCAAATTTGATGACCCGGAAGTTGAAAAGGCATATCTACTTGAATACGCCCAAGGCTTATCTACCCAGGCATATCTTGGGATATGCCTGGCCATTGCATTATATTTATTATTTGCTTTTCTTGATCTGTATATTGTTCCAGAACATGTTTCTATTATTTGGACAATTAGAGCCTTTGTTGCCATTATTTTTTTATTTATCTTAACTGCAATATCTTCTAAATATTTCATTCAACACAATCAACTTATATTATCTATTGCTGCACTTATTGGCACCGGTAGTTTATTTTTTATGTTCGCAATCATACCTCCTGCGGCAGAAGCTCGATATTACGTTGCATTAATGCTCGTCATTCCATGGATGTATGTGAGTAGTGGTTTAAGAACCATGAATGCATTTTATTTAAATTTAATTCTATTGGCTATTTACAATATCGAAACAGTTTATTTTAAAGCCTATCCATTTTACATATTTGTTAATAATAATTATTTTTTATTTGGAGCAAGCTTTATTGCCCTAACTGCTGGTTACTTAATTGAGAGTAAACGTCGAATAGCCTTTTATCAGGCCAGAACCTTACTGGAATTAAAAGAAAAAGCTGACGCAGCACACAAATCTAAATCATTATTTTTTGCCAGTATGTCACATGAACTTCGTACACCGCTTAATGCCATCA
>VAPK010165479.1_pt1 | contig 23703 bp, 18 predicted proteins | sample 3395031 | NCBI WGS metagenome assembly VAPK01 (sample SAMN08290443, study PRJNA428436) | hydrothermal vent metagenome | isolation source: Deep-sea hydrothermal vent chimney 1 | place: Pacific Ocean: Juan De Fuca Ridge
CAAGCGATACTAGCGCACCGCGAATATAGGTATCAACGAATAAAAAACGTTGCAAGCAGTCTTTTTCTTTTCGCATGTGATGTCTTTGAGTGATTTAAGCTAGTATTGAGGAAGTGCTTGAGTTATGTTTCATTGAGTTTGCCTTTTAAGATATCATTGACTTGCTGGGGGTTGGCTTTGCCTTGTGTTTTTTTCATCACCTGGCCGACAAAAAAACCAAATAATTTTTCTTTGCCTGAGCGATATTGTGAGAGTTGGTCGGGGTTGCTCGCCATGACTTCATCAATGACTTTTTCAATGAGACCGGTGTCAGTCACTTGTTTGAGTCCTTTTTTCTCGATGATAGCGTCTACCTCAGCTTCGCCTTTCCAGAGGGCGTCAAATACATCTTTGGCAATTTTTCCGGAAATGGTTTTATCGGTAATTCGCTGGATGAGTTTACCTAACATTTGGGCTTCGATTGGTGAATCAGTAATGTCTTGATTGGCTTTATTTAATGAGCCGGTTAATTCACCCATGACCCAGTTGGCACAAAGCTTTGCTTCACCGCCGGCTGTTTTTAACGTTTCTTCAAAATAGTTAGCGATTTCTTTGCTGGCGGTGAGTACCTCTGCATCATAACTGGACAATTGGTATTGTTGCTGAAAACGATTTTTCTTTTCATCCGGTAATTCGGGTAATGTGGCTTTGATCTCAGCGATAAATTGATCATCTAATTCGATAGGTAATAAATCGGGGTCGGGGAAATATCGATAATCATTCGCTTCTTCTTTGCTGCGCATGGTGCGTGTTTCGTTTTTATCGGCATCATATAAGCGGGTCTCTTGTTGGATTTTTCCGCCGGATTCCAAAATATGCATTTGGCGATCGATTTCATAGTTAATGGCGCGTTCGACAAAGCGAAAGGAGTTGAGATTTTTGGTTTCGGTGCGAGTACCTAAGGTGGTTTGACCTTTCGGGCGTAGCGAGACATTGGCGTCACAGCGAAAAGAGCCTTCTTGCATATTGCCATCACAAATTTCTAAATAACGCACCAGTGTATGAATTTTCTTCATATAGGCGACGGCTTCTTTGGCGGATCGCAGGTCGGGTTCTGAAACGATTTCCAGCAAGGGGGTGCCCGCCCGATTTAAATCAATACCGGTGTGGCCGTGATAGTCTTCATGTAAGGATTTTCCGGCATCTTCTTCTAGATGGGCGCGAGTGATTGCGATGCGTTTGTTTGCGCCATCGTCCAGTTCGATATCCAGGTAGCCATGATGTACGATGGGGTGTTCAAATTGACTGATTTGATACCCTTTGGGCAGGTCTGGGTAAAAATAGTTTTTACGTGCGAAAATTGATCGCTTGGCGACGGTTGAATGGGTGGCCAAGCCAAACTTTGCAGCCATGATGGTGGCTTGTTCGTTTAATACAGGAAGCACCCCAGGTAAGCCAAGATCGACGGCACAGGCTTGACTATTAGGAGCGGCCCCATAGCGGGTGGATGCACCGGAGAAAATTTTACTTTGGGTGGCGAGCTGGGCGTGTATTTCTAAACCAATGACGACTTCCCATTCCATGTTCAGGAACCTCTTTGTTATCTGACAAGCTATATTTCAATCTACATGGTTAGCGATGGATTGATGTGGTGGTTGCATGATGAGCCAATGCGGGCGGTGATTGAGTATGCCAGTCAGTTTGCCGTTGATACTGATGGGCAATATTTAATAAACGGGCTTCGGTAAAATAATTACCGATGATTTGCAAACCGACGGGCATGTCGTTAGCAAACCCGGCGGGGATCGAGATGCCAGGTAAACCGGCTAAATTGGCCGCGATGGTATAGATATCCGACATGTACATGGTGACCGGGTCGGCGGTTTTCTCATTGAGAGCAAATGCCGTTGTGGGAGTGGTGGGTCCCATGATGACATCGACCTCGGCAAATGCGTGTTTAAAGTCGTCACTGATTAGGCGGCGGATTTTTTGGGCTTTTAGGTAATAGGCATCGTAATAACCGGCGGATAATACATAAGTGCCGATCATGAGGCGGCGTTTCACTTCCGTACCAAAGCCTTCGCCGCGAGATCGTTTGTATAAGTCGTCGAGGTCTTGGGGGTTTTCACAGCGATGGCCGAACCGCACCCCATCAAACCGGGATAAGTTGGAGGAGCATTCAGCCGGTGCGACCACATAGTAGGCAGGGATCGCCAGTTGACTGTTAGGTAAGCTGATGTCGACGATAGAGGCACCGAGTTTTTGATAGTGATCGATGGCAACCTTGATGACGCTAGCAATATTATTGTCTAAACTCTCATGAAAATATTCTTTAGGAAGGCCAATTTTCAAACCGTGAATATTGTTGTTTAAACTGGCCGTATAATCGGGAACAGGGGTGTCCACGCTGGTGGAATCTTTTGGATCAAATCCGGCCATGACTTGCAATAAAAGGGCGGCGTCTTGTGCTGAGCGTGTCATGGGACCCGCTTGATCGAGGCTGGAGGCAAAGGCAATCATGCCGTAACGAGAGACTCGACCATAGGTGGGTTTTAAGCCGGTGATACCACAAAGTGCGGCGGGTTGACGGATGGAGCCACCGGTATCTGTGCCCGTGGCACCCGGTGCCAGTTGGGCGGCTACGGCGGCGGCTGAACCACCGGAGGATCCGCCCGGCACTTTGCTGATGTCCCATGGATTTTTGACGGGACCATAATAGCTGTTCTCATTGGAGGACCCCATGGCGAATTCGTCCATGTTGGTTTTTCCCAGAATAACGGCACCGGCTTGGTTAAAGTGATGAATGATAGTGGCGTCATAGGGGGCGATGAAATTGTCCAACATTTTGGAGCCACAGCTGGTTTTTATACCATCAGTACAAAAAATATCTTTTTGGGCGATGGGTATGCCGGTTAACGCTTGATACTCACCTTGGGCAATGGCGCGATCAGCGGCTTTGGCTTGTTGTAAGGCGTTTTCCTGGTCAATGGTGATATAGCTATTTATTTTTTGATCAAATTGGTTGATGCGATCTAAATAGGCTTGGGTTAGTTCTTGGCTCGAAATGCGCTTTGCCGCTAAATCGGCAGATAATTCGGTGATTGTTTTTTCAAACATACTAAAGTTCTCAAGGTGATCCGTTTATTTGTTAGCTATGTTATTGAACGGTAACAAGCGTGCTTGTGGGTTCCGTGGTGGTGATTCCGATCTGATTGCATTGATGGGTTTTACGTCACACGATTAAAAAATGTCATATTCAATGTCGGATATATGTAGCTATTGATTATTTAGTCAATGACTTTAGGGACTAAATAGAGACCATTTTCCACGCGTGGGGCTATTTTTTGAAAATGCTCGCGTTGGTTGGCTTCACTGACAACATCGGGCCGTAAACGCTGGCTGGCATCAAGTGGGTGTGCCATGGGTGTGATATTATGCGTGTCAACTTGATTCATTTGCTCGACTAATCCCAATATATCAGACAAGTTTTTGACATAATCCTCGGTATCTTCGGTTAATACCGATAGGCGTGCTAAATGGGCAATTTTTTCTATATCCTGTTTTTCTAACGACATTATTTGCTCCTTGACTCGATTGGTTGTGAGTCAATGAAAGAAAACGATTATCATATCCGATGCCATCGGCCTGGTTTTTTGAGCGTATAGCATGATAATTTGTGGTCAATGTTGGCGATTGGGCTACGCTATTAATTTGGAGGCCAAACCTTAACATAGTTGAAGGTTTGGCCAAAATATTTCAGGCCGGATGTGAGGCTTGTTTTTATCGATCATGAGGGCGGGTTGGGTGAGCATTCCTGACAAGCAATAAAAGATAGGCTTATTTTTGAACAAAAAAAATGGAGGTGACTGGTTAATATTGATTGATGTGCCAAAAAAATATTGTCAATTCAAGTGGCTATTTTGAGAACAACAAATATCAGGATGGGTACTGAGCATGGCGATCGATTGTTTGAGGTGATTTGCTAGTTTAAACTGAGTCTGTCATCCTGCTTGGCTGAATCTACATCGTCGAGCGTTAAAAACAACCAAACTGGCGTAATAGGGATTAGGGTGAGTTGATTTGTGCAATACCCTCTTTGAAGACTTTTAGTTAGCCGACAAAAACGACAGTTGGTGGCAGTGTTGAATATAACTAACATTATTAATATAGGATAATCATACTAATGTTTGGACGTTTACGCGGGGTTTTTTCCAGCGACTTGTCGATTGATTTAGGAACCGCCAATACGCTGATTTATGTGCGTGGCAAAGGCATTGTTTTGGCTGAACCGTCGGTGGTAGCGATTCGTCAAGATCGTGGCCCAGGGGGACCCAAAAGCATTGCGGCTGTGGGGATCGAGGCAAAGCGCATGTTGGGGCGGACCCCTGGAAATATTACGGCCATTCGGCCATTAAAAGATGGCGTGATTGCAGATTTTACGGTGACTGAAAAAATGTTGCAGCATTTTATTTATAAAGTGCATGAAACTCGTGTTTTCCGACCGAGCCCTCGGGTGTTGGTCTGTGTGCCTTGTGGTTCCACCCAAGTGGAGCGACGTGCGATTAAAGAATCGGCGGCCGGGGCGGGGGCACGTGAGGTTTATTTAATCGAGGAACCGATGGCGGCAGCGATTGGTGCAGGTATGCCTATTGGTGAGGCAAGTGGTTCCATGGTGGTTGATATTGGAGGAGGGACGACGGAGGTGGCCGTGATGTCGCTCAATGGTATTGTGTATGCCGAATCCGTTAGAATAGGCGGTGATCGTTTCGACGAAGCCATTGTCAATTATGTACGGCGAAATTACGGTACGCTCATTGGTGATGCGACGGCGGAACGTATTAAGCAAGAAATTGGCTCCGCTTATCCTTCGGATGAAATTAGAGAAATAGAAGTGAGAGGGCGAAACTTAGCCGAAGGTGTGCCGCGCGGCTTTACCCTCAATAGCAATGAAATTCTGGAGTCACTGCAAGAGCCATTGGCAGGGATTGTGGGGGCGGTGCGCGCCGCGCTTGAACAAACGCCGCCCGAGCTCGGTTCTGATGTGGCTGAGCGTGGTATGGTGCTCACCGGAGGGGGGGCTTTATTGCGCGAGCTGGATCGTTTGTTGATGGAGGAAACGGGTTTGCCTGTGATTGTGGCGGATGATCCATTGACCTGTGTAGCGCGAGGAGGAGGTCGGGCGATGGAGATGATTGATGAGCATGGTGGTGAAGTTTTTGCCGTCGAATAGATTATGATTGTTGATTTAGATTGATGAATAGAAGCCAATGAAAGTATCTCCTCGGCATCATCGTGAGGCGATTAGACGCCAGGAGGCAAACCATTAAACCTTTGTTTGCCTATGGGCAAGCGGCGGGCATGCGAGTGGTTTTCTTTACCTTCTTGTCCATTGTGTTAATGACTGTTGATCACCAGCAAAAGTACCTTGATGATGTGAGAGCGGTATTATCGCTGTTAGTTTATCCCATTCAGTTTCTGGTAGCGCTGCCTGATACCATGGGGCACTGGGCGGAAGAAAATATGCTTTCCAGGGAGAGTTTGATCGAAGACAATGCCACCTTGCGCTCACAAAATACTTTTTTAAAGCAACAGAATCAAAAACTGATTTCGCTGGAAGTGGAGAATAGGCGTTTGCGGCGCTTGTTAGAGGCTTCTGATAAAATCAGTGATAGAATGTTAACCGCTGAATTACTTTCCGTGGACTTAGATCCGTTTCGTCATAAGGTGTTGTTAAACAGAGGCCGTCTTCACGATGTCTATGAAGGGCAAGCGATATTAGCGGCTGATGGTGTGTACGGGCAGGTTGTTCAAGTGATGCCGTTGTCCAGTACCGTGATGTTGATTTCTGATCCCAGTGGGGCGGTGCCGGTGGAAGTGAATCGCAATGGCTTAACTGGTGTCATGGCAGGCATCGGACGTACAGATCGGTTGAAGTTAATGAACATCCCGAATAATGCGGATGTGAAAGTGGACGATGTGTTGGTGACCTCGGGCCTGGGCGGTTTATTTCCCAGCGGTTATCCAGTGGCCAAAGTCACTCAGGTTTTGCCGGATACGAGCCACCCTTTTGCGAGCGTGTATGCCAGGCCACTGGCGGCCTTAGATCGGACTCGTGAGGTGATGTTGGTATGGCACAACCGCCCTCCATTGGAGCCGGATGGGCTGCCACAAAACCTAAGTGACACTACGGCTTTAAGTGGGTCACCAGGGACCGATGCTGAGCCACAATGAATACTTATGCGGGACCAACGAGCAATGGGCTGATTGGACTTTCTTTTATGGTGGCGCTGATTCTTACCGCGATGCCATTGCCCGAGTGGTTGCGTCCTTTTCGTCCAGATTGGGTGGCAATGGTGCTCATTTACTGGTGTCTGGTGTTACCGAGCCGGATCAATGTCGGTATTGGTTGGTTGATGGGATTGTTGGTGGATGTGCTGACGGCTTCTTTGTTAGGGCAACATGCTATGGCGTTGGCTGTTGTCGCTTTTATCACCGTCAATATACACTTGCAAATTCGCGTATATCCCCTTTGGCAGCAAGCATTGAGTGTGTTTGTGTTAATTGCCTTGAGTCAGTTGCTGGTGATTTGGGTGAAGGGGATGATTGGCGCGGCCCCGCAGACCTGGTTGTATTGGTCTTCCTCCATGGTAAGCGCTTTCGTTTGGCCAGCGCTTTTTATTTTGTTGCGCAATATGCGGCACCAATTTCGAGTGAAGTGATTCGTTTGTGGTACAGAATGTAGGATGGATAAAACGACGTATTCATGATATCGCGAGTCACCTTACGAGACCACCTAAGAGAAACCCAGTTATTTAGTAGTCGAATCATTACGGCATTGCTGATTATCCTGTTGTGTGCATTGATTTTGTTGGTGCGTTTGGTTTATTTGCAAGTGGTGGACTATGAACACTATCAAACATTGTCAAAAAATAACCGAGTTAACTTGGTGGCAGTACCCCCGACACGAGGCTTGATATTTGACCGTAACGGAGTTGTACTGGCTGAAAATTTGCCTTCTTTCACTTTGGAGATCATTGTTGAAAAAAATGTCGACCTGGCGGTGACACTGAATAAGCTAAAAGAAATTATTACCATTACCGCTGAGGATATTGCTCAGTTTGATAAACTTCGTCAGCGCAGCGCTTCTTTTAAGCCGATTCCTTTACGTTACCAGCTGAGTCAGCAAGAGGTGGCTCGTTTTTCGGTGCGTCAACATCAGTTTCCTGGGGTTGATGTTCATGCCCGATTATTGCGGCATTATCCCTTAGGCGAGTTGGCGGTCCATGCCATTGGTTATGTGGGGCGTATTAACGAGTCTGAACAACAAGTACTCGACCCGTCTAACTATAGCGCGACTTCTCATATCGGTAAAACTGGCGTTGAAAAATATTACGAAAAGGTATTGCACGGTCAGGTTGGGGTGCGCGAAGTTGAAACCAATGCCCAGGGACGAATATTGCGAGTGTTGTCGGAAACCGCGCCAGTTCCTGGTAAAAATTTGTATTTGAACTTAGATATTAATGTCCAAGCGGTTGCTGAAGCGGCTCTTGCTGGTCAACGTGGTGCCATTGTGGCAATGAACCCTAAGAATGGTGGCTTGATTGCATTGGTGAGCTTGCCTGGGTATGATCCCAATCTTTTTGTGAACGGTATCGCCAGTCAGCATTACCAGCAATTGTCAACGTCGCTTGATAAGCCGTTATTCAATCGCGCAATAAAAGGACAATACCCACCGGGTTCCACCGTGAAGCCATTGATTGCTTTAGCTGGCCTCGAATTGAATGTGATACATGAGCACAAATCAATATTTTGCCCAGGCTGGTATCGGTTAAAAAATCGTAGTCATAAATACCGTGACTGGAAACAGGGTGGGCACGGTAATATGGAGATGGAAAATGCGATTGCGGAATCATGTGATGTGTATTTTTATGATCTAGCTCGCCATCTGGGTATTGACCGTTTGTCATCGTATTTAATCCGATTCGGTTTGGGCCGTCGCACTGGGATCGATATTTTAGGCGAAGCTTCAGGCTTAATGCCTACGCGTGCGTGGAAGCGGCGGGTGAAGCAGGAGGTTTGGTATCCGGGAGAGACGTTAATTGCGGGAATTGGTCAGGGGTTTTCCTTGACTTCACCTTTGCAATTAGCGGTGGCGACAGCGGCGTTAGTGAATAATAGATTGTTTTTCGCACCGAGAGTGGTTGCCGCCACACAAAATCAATTAAACAATGAAATCGAGTATTTAACAAACGATGTGAAGCCAGGGCGTCAAATTGCCAGCCAGCGCCATTGGCGTAGAGTGATGGCGATGATGGAGGAAGTTGTGCATGGTCATCAAGGCAGTGCCCGCGGTATTGGGAAAAATGCACCGTATCGGATCGCGGGAAAAACCGGCACATCGCAAGTGTTTGGTATTAAACAAGATGAGCGCTATGTGAAAGAGGATGTGGCACAGCGTTTAAGAGATCATGCGCTATTTATTGCTTTCGCCCCGGTGGATGATCCGCAAATCGTGGTCGCCGTGATTGTCGAAAATGGTGGCAGTGGCGGTAGCGTGGCCGCCCCGATCGCTCGCCAAGTGATGGATCAATATTTGTTGAAAAAAGTGCTACCGCATAATTAAATGATGAATAGACCTGGGTACTATCGTGATACGGGAGACCGGCGCAAGTCCAATGTGTTTGGTCTCGTACGCGGTATGCATATGGATTGGCCGTTATTAGTTGGCTTGCTGATTTTATCGGTCATAGGTCTGGCTGTGTTATATAGCGCGAGTGGTCAGGATTGGGGGGAGATGAATAAACAAATCATTCGTTTACTCCTGGCTTTTTTTGTCTTGTTTTTAGTGGCTCAAATTCCACCCCACCATTTAGTTTTTTGGACACCGTTTATTTTTGGATTGGGTGTGGTTTTACTGTTTATGGTGTTATTGTTTGGCGATGTGGGTAAAGGCGCGCAACGCTGGTTAGATTTGGGTGTGTTTCGTTTTCAGCCCTCAGAAATTATGAAAATTGCAGTGCCAATGATGGTGGCTTGGTATCTCGCTGAAAAATCCATTCCACCGAAACCCATGCAAATATGGGTTGTATTCATTATTATCATGATTCCGGTGGTGCTGATTATCAGGCAACCTGACTTAGGGACCGCACTATTAGTCGGTAGTGCCGGTATTTTTGTCTTATTGTTGACCGGGATTAGTGGCTGGATGGTGGGTGGTTTTGTGCTCACATTGGCGGCCATTGCGCCAGTCGTATGGTTTTATGTGATGCATGATTACCAGCGCCAACGGGTGCTTACGTTTATTAACCCAGAAAGTGATCCATTGGGTAGCGGGTATCACATCATACAATCGAAAATAGCCATTGGCTCAGGCGGGGCCTATGGCAAAGGCTGGCTTAATGGCACTCAATCGCAGTTAGATTTTTTACCCGAACGCTCGACAGATTTTATTTTTGCAGTATATGCTGAGGAGTTTGGTTTAATCGGCATCGTGTTTTTGCTCGTTGTTTATTTATGCATTGTCCTGCGTGGTCTACGGATTGCCTATCAAGCTCAAGGCACCTTTACTCGGTTATTGGCGGGTAGTTTGGTGATCACTTTTTTTGTTTATGTCTTCGTTAATATTGGTATGGTCAGCGGTTTATTGCCTGTCGTAGGGATTCCGTTGCCAATGGTGAGCTACGGCGGCACTTCAATGGTGACGCTGATGGCTGCATTTGGGATATTAATGTCCATTCAGACTCACCGGAAATTACTGACCGGTTAGTAACTCGCGGATGAGGATAGGGAGGTTTACGATTTGATGATATATTTTCGACGAAAAGTGCTCGTTATTGGTGTTTTTTTGATTATTTTTGCTTTACCAGGGATAGGATTGTCAGACGAGTCGGTTTTGCAGCGACCGGCCGCTAAGGCGTTTATTCAAAATATGATTGATCAGCATGCTTTTGATGAACAAGCTCTAAAAAAACTATTTTCACAAGCGAGATTATTGCCCGATGTGATTGCCCGCATCACTCGGCCAGCGGAAGGATTGCCGTGGCACCGTTACCGACAAATTTTCATTAAAGAAAATCGAATTACTCAAGGGTATGAATTTTGGCAGCAACAGCATGAGGTATTAGATAAAGCGGCAGCTAAGTATGGTGTTCCGGCAGAAATTATCGTCGCTATCATTGGTGTTGAGACGCTTTATGGGCAACGTAAAGGCCGCTTTAAAATCCTCAGTTCACTCTCGACGTTGGCGTTTGATTACCCAAAGCGCAGTCGTTTTTTTACCAAAGAACTTGAGCATTTTTTATTATTGACTCGTGAAGAAAAGCTTGATCCATTGATGTTGCAAGGATCTTATGCTGGGGCCATGGGATTTCCACAATTTATTGCGAGCAGTTACCGTCATTATGCGATTGATTTTGACCAGGATGGACAGCGAGATTTGCTTAACAACGTGGTGGACGCGATTGGCAGTGTTGCCAATTATTTACATAAACATGGTTGGGTACGTGATCAGCCGGTGACTCGCCAGGTCTCGGTCACTGGTGGGGACTTTGCGAAATTGATAGATAAAGGGTTGAAACCTCATTCAAAACTGGCGGATTTTGCTAACTTTGGGGTGAGTGTCGACGAAACACTTGCCCCGGAGAGCAAAGCCTCGTTGATTCAGCTAGAAGCGAGTGAGGGTCATCAGTACTGGTTAGGGTTGAATAATTTTTATGTCATCACCCGGTATAATCATAGTGCTTTGTATGCGATGGCGGTGTACCAATTGGCAGAAAAAATACGCCGAATCGAGCAAAAAAATGATTGGCGACAAGTATCTTCAGTGACGTTTTAGAAATAGCGATTCTGTTTAATGAAAATACATCCTGAAAAACCCTATTTGATGATATTTTGGGTCTGTCTCGGCGCGATTTTTTCTGCGTGTGCCAGTGTGCCGGAAGGTGCCTCTGTGCAAGACGGGGCGCCGCTTTCTCTGGCTTCAGATAGGATTTATGCAGCCGATGTTGAGCCTAAGTATGAAGCACTTAGCGCCAAGGGTAATCCTGTTTCTTATGTGGTGATGGGTGAAAAATATTACACGCTTAGAACGCGTGATGGTTATGATGCGCAAGGGACTGCCTCGTGGTATGGCACAAAGTTTCATGGGCGTTATACTTCGAATGGTGAAATTTATGACATGTATGCGATGACGGCTGCCCATAAAACCTTGCCATTACCTGCGTATGTGCATGTAACAAATTTAGAGAATGGCAAAGAAATCATTGTTAGAGTGAATGATCGGGGTCCTTTTCACGCAGGGCGTATCATTGACTTATCTTATGCGGCGGCTTCGAAACTCGATATGATGCGTTCAGGTACGGCTCGCGTTCGGGTTCGCTCCTTAACGCCGCCGAATACGAGTGCGCAGGCCGCTACTTCATTTTTTTTGCAAGTGGGTGCTTATGCTCAACGTGACAATGCGCAGCGTATGGTGTCTAGGTTACATAACGAGCGCTTGGTTGGTAATATTCATATGGGAAATTCAAGGAATATCAATAAAAAAATTTATCGAGTACGCTTAGGGCCTTATGAGACATTGTTAGAGTTGGATGCAATAACCCGCCGGTTGAAAGGTTTGGGTCTGACTCCGACGGTGCTTTCGTTTTAAGGCATCGTAAAGTTGTTGAGTCACCCATTCCTAAGTAACATGAGCCTAAAAAATCGCTTCTAAAGTATCAGTCACTGGGTAACAGATGGAATAGTATAATGTTTTTAATGCAAAATAGTAGACGGTGTTCAAACAATATAATGATGTGGGTGATGTTTTTTCTGATGAGCATGTTGGCAGGTCAGTCGGTTGCGGCGATCAGTACAATGCCGGTGGCTCCCAGTGTGGAGGCCACGGCTTATGTATTGCAAGATTTTCATAGCGGTAAGGTGCTTGCGGAAAAAAATAGTGAAAAAAAAGTTGAGCCGGCCAGTTTAACCAAAATGATGACGATCTATGTGGTCGAAAATGAATTAAAACGTGGCAATATAAGCTTGTCAGATAAAGTTAAGATCAGTGAAAAAGCTTGGCGCATGGAGGGTTCTCGTATGTTTATTGAGGTGAACTCATGGGTCACAGTGGATGATTTAATCAAAGGTGTGATTATTCAGTCAGGCAATGATGCCAGTGTTGCATTAGCAGAATTCATTGCGGGGAGTGAAGAAGCGTTTGCTTCGCTCATGAATCAATATGCGCTTAAAATTGGTTTATCAGGTACTAATTATGTCAATGCAACCGGGTTGCCTCACGAGCAACATTATACCACAGCCCGCGATTTGGCGTTGTTGTCGCGAGTGATTATTCGAGAATATCCAGAGTCGTATAAATTGTATTCGCAAAAAGAGTATACTTATAACAACATCAAACAATACAATCGGAATAAGCTATTATGGCAGGACAAATTTGTTGATGGTTTAAAAACAGGTCACACCGAGTCTGCGGGTTATTGCTTGGCTGCATCTGCTGATCGTGATGGCATGCGACTGATTTCTGTTGTATTAGGTACCAGTAGTGAGAATTCGCGTTCAGCGGAAACGCAAAAATTATTAACTTTCGGCTTTAGATTTTTTGAAACGCACAGACTTTATGAGGCAGGAAAGTCGTTGACAACAGCTCGTATATGGAAAGGGGAACAAAATTCCATTTCTTTAGGTCTGACGAATGATTTATATGTCACCATACCGCGTGGCCAATATGACCAGCTTGATGCCAGTATGAGTATTAACTCACAAATCATTGCGCCCGCCAAAAAAGGTCAAATATTTGGTCGAGTGAATATTGGTTTAAATGAGGATGTGTTAGTTCAGCGCGATCTAGTTAATCTGATCAGTGTTGAGAGTGCGGGTTTTGTGGGTCGCCTTGTTGATGAAGTGAAAATGTTTTTTGAGTAGCTAGTCGGCTGTTCGAGAAAAATCATAACGATGAAATTCTTATTTGTTTGCGGGACGAAAGATAATGAGAACAGTCTACTTAAATGGACAATTGCTTGCTGAAGATCAAGCGAGTATTTCGGTGTTTGATCGAGGGTTTTTATTGGGGGATGGTATTTATGAGGTGATTCCTTGTTACGCAGGCATGCTATTTCGTTTAACAGAACATTTGGTGCGTTTACAAAATAATTTAAATGCAGTCCAGCTTGTTAATCCGCTGACTGATCAGGAATGGTCATTGTTATTGCAAGATCTACTGGTTAAAAATGGTGGTGGAGATCAATCACTTTATTTACAAGTTACCCGGGGGGTCGCGGTAAGAGATCATGCCTTTCCTGATAATGTAAAACCCACGGTGTTTGTGATGAGCCATCCCAGTGAGCGGATTGACCCTGAAATATTGATTACCGGCGTGAAAGCCGTTTGTTTAGCTGATAATCGTTGGCTCAATTGCCATTTAAAAACCATTAGCTTATTGCCTAATGTGCTGTTGCGGCAACAGGCGGTTGAGCAAGGCGCTGCCGAGGCGATTTTAATACGAGATGGTTATGTGACGGAAGGGGCGGTGAGCAATGTGTTTGTCGTGAAGCAGGGCTCAATCATGACGCCACCCAAAGGGCCGTATTTATTGCCAGGTATTACCCGAGATTTAATCTTGGAACTCGCCGCTAAACATCAACTTCCCCATGAAGAAAAAGCATTAGCCCAAGCGATTGTCGAAGAGGCTGATGAAATCTGGTTAACCAGCTCAACCAAAGAAGTGTTGCCTGTGACACAATTGAATGGTCGACCGGTCGGTGATGGGAAGCCTGGACCTATGTGGCGGAAAATGCATCGGCATTATGCTGATTATAAAGCGAGCTTTCGTTAATGCTCGTGTTTTAATCCCGTGCTGAATATAGTATTGTGATGAAAACTTTCTCTCAATACATCTTCTGCCCGTCTTGGCCCGTTTTTTTGGCCATTGTTCCTGCGCTTTTGTTCCCTCAGAACGAACCAATACAAACCCAATCTGGACGCCAAACAGGGAAGTGATTACATGCCCATTCCTAACAATAAGCACGGATAAACCAACCCCTTTATTTTAAAAACCATCGTTTGCCATTTAAATGATAAAGGAGGCGGGTGTTTAAAGATGCAATCCGCATTCGGTTTTTGGCTTGTTGTTCCAACGGCCACTGCGGTCTTCGCCAGGGATTGTACAGTGTGTACAGCCAATGGATTGATAGCCCTGTTTTACTAAAGGATGAAAGGGTAAATTGTGCTTGAGTATATAGGCATCACGTTGTTCTTTCGTGACATTAATGAGTGGGTAAAATTTGATAATGTCATTGCGTTCTTCGAAGATATCGAGGGTGGCCCGATGGTCACTTTGCCAGCTCATTAGTCCCGAAACCCAAACATGATGATCATTCTTGATGGCGTATAATGGCTCAACTTTATTGATCGAGCAGCAAAAATCGGGATCAGTTTTCCAGGTTTGATCTTTGAGTGTGTGCTCATGCTTCCAGGTTTCTGCCCGGATGTCTATGACATTCAAATGAAATAATTGGGTCAATTTTTCTTTGTAGACTAAGGTTTCTGGAAAATGAAAGCCGGTATCAATAAACGAGACGACTTGTTGCGGTGCGCAGCGAGAAAAGAGGTGTAATAAAAAGGCGGAGGTAGTTGCAAACGAGGATGTGAGCATGATTTTTTCGAGTTCAAAATCATGATAAAGCTGTTGGATGCGCTGTTCTATGGAAAGGTCGTGGTATTTAGCATTCAGCACCTGGATATCTTTGCTTGTCAAACCAGCGGTATTTGTTGAATTGGTGGCTGGAGTGATCGAAGTGTCTAATTTTTGGGCATGCATATTTTTACGCCAATAGAGTGATTGATAAGTTATTATTCGCCTTGTCTTATCCTGCTTCGGATGCAAGATAACTGCTATTTTACCCAACATCAAATATTAAAAAAATAGCTATTTAATGATTAATATATAACGATATATTATATGAAAGTGAGGGGATGTGCTCAATGAGCAAGACCGCGTTGCTAGGCAGAGCGCGAGTGCGGTGTTGCTCGGGTGAATGGTTGCCGATGGCTATATATTTTTCAGTCGGTTTTTTATTTTTGGTAACTCTTCTGAGGATGGATCAATTTCTTCAATTGATGAAATTAATTCATGCACCCAATGATTGTCTCCCTTATCAAGTGCGATATACGCAAGCTCGGTATAACGACTTAGCTTTTCATCAAGTCGGGTTTGCAGGTGTCTTATCCAGTGATTCATTTCGGTGGTATTATTGGTGACACCATAATAAGTGATTAATGTACGTAATATTGCGAAGTTATTATCCTCGTCGTCAACGGTTTTTATGAGTGCTTTTGAGGCTGTTGTTAAATCCAGTTTTGCTAAACCAAGGAGTTGCCAAATTTTTTCTTGTTGGCTTTGCGGATTTAATTGACTTAATTCATGCCATTGTTTTTTTGCATACATCAAATAAGCTTGGCCGGCGCGTTGAGATTTTGTATCGCTTATGCGATTGATGCTAGCAAAAGCATCGCTGATATTACCTTGCTCAACAAATAGTTGGGCTTGCAGGAAATGTGTTTTATCGAGCAAGGTAGTGCTCTTGTTATATAACTCTGTCGCTTGTTTAAAGTTATGTTTCCACCAAAGAATTTCGTGTTGTAGAGCAACGCCCCAGGCGGCGTCGATTTTGTATAATTGTTGGCTGATTTTTTCTGCGACATCCGGTTGTTTCCATAATAAAAAAAACAAGGCTATTTGATAATACCGAGAGGCCGCTTCTTCAGGATTTAGGTAGCTGGTGAGATCGAAGTGATATTGATTTTGCAAAAATAAATAGGGGTTTTCTTCTTCTGACGGAGTATGCAATAGTGCCGAGAGTCTAATTTCTGATAAAATATTGGTATCTTTATTTGCGATAGCATCGCGGCTGGCTTGAATAATTTCAGCCTGAGAAAGGGCAAAGTGCCATAATATATCTGTTGGCTTGTAAATATTGTGTTGGGCGAGCGTATTTTTAATTTCTGGCGATTGCATTTTTTGCTCGATAGATTCAAAGTCAAAAATGAGTTTCTCTTTTGAGCCAACCAGCATAAAATCGCCAGTTTCTAGGTTGGCCAGACTAAACCCATGGGGAAATACATTGAAGAAGGCTTTAAAAATTGATTTTAAGGTAGTGACATCCATGCGAAATAGATTAATCCACTGGCTATAAATACCATCTTTATTGAGGTGCGAATAAACAATGTTAAAGAAGTCCTCAGTAAAAACATTGGCGGCACCGGCTAGCCATGGATGAGAAGGTTGTGACGCGATCAGGTCATAATGTGTATCATTAGTGAGCAGCGTGTTTCTGGCATCGTTAAACTCAATGGTGACGCGAGGATCATTTAAGGCAGAAACAGGGCCATTCGGCAGTGCTTTACCCGCTTTGACAATGGCGGGCTCGAGTTCGACAACATGGATGGATTTAAGTGTTGTATGGGTAAAGGCGCGGGTGGTAATTCCGCCACCAAAACCAACCACAAATGCGCTTTTGGGGTCTTTATGGAGAAAATAAGGTACGTAAGCCAATAAACTCTCAATGATCAGGGAGTTGTTTGGATTGTCCATATCGATCAATGATTCATTTAGACCATTACTTTGCAATTTTGCAATTTTATCATCATAGCTAATTAGGCTGATAACACCGCTTTTGCCTTCTTCAAGAAATAAAAATTTTGGCTTTTGGCCTCTTATGGCATTATTATCAAACTGGTAGGAGACGGATGAAATCAACGTTTCATAGTTAATCGCGGGGAACCAAGCACTGCAAATTAATACCCCGACAATGAGTGCTGATGTGCTGACGCGAAAAAATAGACTGGGTCCCCGCAGGCCTAAGACTAAGGCCGCTAAGGCAACAATGATTGCCATGATAACTAATGTGGTATCGGTGCCAAAATGAGGGATGAGCCAAAATCCGGCCGCTAACGAACCTGCCACACTGGCAAGGGTATTAATGGCATAAGCTTTCCCGATGCGTTTTTTAATGCCTGTGATATTGCCGCAGTAGAGTTTTAGGTTCAGAGGAAAAATAATACCCAGCATGAAAGTCGGTGGAAATATTAATAAAAATACTAATAAATATTTTATCCACTGTTTGTAGCTATCGAGTATGGAGACGGCATTGATACCTTCATAGATGATTGGGATTAGGCTAAGGCCTGCACGAGTGACGAGCAGTAAGAAGCTTAGTAGAATAAGTGCGATAGCCATGAAGGCAATGGGTTGTTTAAATTTTTCTAAATGAAAGCGTATATACCAAGAGCCGGCGGCAATACCGAAAAGAAATGTCGCTAAAATAACGGCAAAACCATAGATTGTGGTGCCGGTAAATATCGCGAGGTATTTTGTCCAGGCAACTTCGGTGGCGATGGAAATAAATCCGGTGACGATTAATACTAAGAGTGCGATTTGTTGTGTGCTACGACATTGTATTTCGGGGTTAGCCAGGAGGCTGGTGGCGGCTGGGTCATCGATTTGTTTGGCTGTATCCGCTGCTGGAAACGTGACATAGCGACCAAATACGAGGGCAATTAGCACAATTGAAAAATTAAGCGTGGCCGCAATATAAATAGCGCCATCTAAACCCACGTTAGGAATGAAAATAAAGCCAGCGGCTAAGGCACCTAATACGGCACCTAGCGTATTGAGTCCATAGAGTTGGCCGATGCGTAGCCCTATTTTATGCGGATGGTGAATGAGCAAACTCGCGATGACGGGAAAGGTGGCTCCAATACACAATGTGGGTACTAATAAGAGGCCTAATGATAAAAAAAACTTGAAGGGCAATAAGCTGCCCAGCACAGGAAATATTGCGATTAAGGCATCTAGATTGAGTAGTAGCGGTAATAATAATAGGCCGGTTAGGCCAATCAAGGCTTCAAGAATAATGTACGGCGTGAAGCTTTGGATATTATGGTGGGTTATCTTTTGCGCTAAGTAGCTACCGAGTGCCATACCAATGAAAAAAGCCGCCAGTACGGTGCTAATGGAAGCACTGGTTGAACCCATACTAAACCCTAATAATCGGACCCAGGTGACCTGGTAGGTCAGTGTTGCAATGCCGGACAACAGCAGAAATAGAGCGGTCAATAGATGCATTATAAATAAGGTCTCTTTATAAGTATTTAGTATAAACCTAATCAATGGTATGACTTGTTTCGCATGGACTTGTGAGCACGCGAACTTCACGTGGGTAGGCTTAATCTGAATTATTAGGTTGTTGTTTAATCTGAATGCTTACATCTCATTCATTATCTAAATCCTGAAGCCTAAAAAAATGGTTTATTTTTAGATCAACTCATAGTCTAAATGATAGAGGCGTCGTTTGAATACTTGTAAATCAATAATGCCTCGATCAATACAGTTTATGAGATAAATGGGTTGATGCGCGATCAATACACGTGCATATTAATATGATTGTTAACAGAATTTGCTTGGACCTATCAGGTTTCTATTTTGTGCCATGCCATTCGGTATAGAATTAGCGGTTTATTTTTATTTGAGGCGTTATCGTGGCTAATTATGTGCTGAGGATACCTATTTATTCTGCTGACCAGTGGTAACTGGCGACTTGCTGTTGCTCGTTAAAGCGGATTTCAAGTATTTTAAGCTTGGCGTCTTTCATGCGGGTGAGTTTGCCTTTACCATAAGTAGGTATATCCAGCATTTGTATTCCGAGCCATCGGCTTCCAAGACAATGCCGGTGCTTTGTGGTACTCCTAAATGTTCACGGACTTGAGTCGAAGTGGATTCTCCTTGTTTGACCCATGCGTGGAATGCTTGGGGGTCGAATTCTTTACCAAATTTAATGGTGCAGGCCAGTAGTAGCGATGTGCTTACAAGAACGCCGAGGGGGATGGTTGACCGGAAGCGTGAATTGTTCATTTTTTATCCATTTAAAAGTCATTTATTAACGATAAAGCCTAATTTTTAGTTTAGGCTATCTCGATGAATTTACCCATTGGCTTGATTATTATGATTGCAGTTAAAGCCCACATTTTGCGCTTAGGTGTGGAGTTTTGCTTGATTCCATATGGACTTTTCTGTGCCTAGTCATGCCACGAGTATGATACTTGTCCATAAAAAAACATGTGAAATCAAATTGCTTCATGATTTTCACATGCCTTGATGGGAAATGTAGGTTAAAATGATAATGGTATTAGGCGGGTTTGTTTTTGGCCGTCGGCATAAATTCATCGCGAATAAGCTTGACCAGTTTATGGGAGCTTGTGCCGATGCCTTTGGTCAATAATTATTATTCACGACCACTGATGCCGGATCAATAGGGTGAGGTTATTTTCTACACAAATAGACGCCATGCCTATTGCTGCTAACCTGTTCTGGGCGAATCATTTACATTCGCCACCACGAAAAAAAGCCTGGAGGGCGCGAATACAATGATCCTAAATTATAGAGCGTTTGCTTATGTTGTTTTTGGGGTATTTTTAGCAACGCTTGTTAATTGTGGCGGGGGTGATTATGAAATTGCAAACCCTGTCTCATTACAAGCTAATCAGTCTGATCTTACGATGGTGCAAGGTGAGTCTGTCATTCTGTTGATTGATGCTGCATTTTTAAATGAAGAGACGAAAAAAAATGTTAACCATCTCATGAAATGGGCGGAGCAAGACAATGTAGACATTACTGTCACGGATGCAGGTATTAAGCTGACTGCGGTAAAGCCAGGCAAGGTTGAGTTAATAGGAAGTTATGCCGGCCTATCGATTGGGATTAAGGTGAATGTATTAGAGAACAACGTGACGGCACTGCGCTTTGGGATAACGAACTTGGCGTTAGCCATTAACGAATCGCAGAAAGTAAGTGTGTTGGCGATATATCGTAATGGTGGTGAAAAAGATGTCACGGCACAGGTAGAATTTACCAGTATGGACCCATCGGTGGCCAGTGTCAGTAATCGTGATGGAGATAAAGGCAGAATATCTGGTTTAATGCCGGGGACAGCGGTAATTATGGCTAAATATGCTGATCAAAAAAGTGAGTTGAATTTAATCGTCACCGGTTCCGTGTTGGACGCTATCAGTATAGCGCCATTGGAGGGGCCACTGGAAGTAGGTAAAGAGATTGAGCTGAAAGTGATGGGCCGCTTTAGCCAGGGTGAAGAGCGAGATGTGAGTCAAGAGATACAATGGTCGAGTTCGGATGAAAAAATTGCAAGCATTGTTGAAGGACGACTCACGGGTGTGAGTGCTGGACAAGTGACGATTGGTGCTAAGCATCCGTTGCTTGATAAGACGGTGATATTGGCTGTCGATGTGGTTTCCATACCCGTGGCCATACGTGTGATTGACAAAATCAAACTGATGCCTGCCACGCTAGTGATGAAAGTCGATGAAACGCAAGCCTTGCAAGTACAAATAGAATGGTCTGATGGCGCTGTGACGACTGAAATAACTGAGCAGGTGAGCTGTATTTCCGCCGATCCTTTGGTGGTTGAGGTGAATGAAAGCTGTATAGCAACGGCGAAAAAAGCCGGTGAAACTCAAATTACGGTTACGGCGGCTAATGACCCGATCATTGAGACGACTTCCATTAAGGTACAATCCAGTGATGTTGTGACGGCGTTGCGATTTGGTCAATCCCGTTTAGAACTGCCCGCTGGGGAGTCGCAGCAGGTAGCCGTATTTGCCACCTATGATAATAACGAAGAAAAAGACGTGACCGCTTTGGCTGAGTTCAGCAGCAGCAATCCCTTGGTGGCGACGGTGAGCAATCGTGATGAAAACAAAGGTCAGATTACGGCGATAAAGAAAGATAACATCGTGATTACGGCGAAGTATGCAGATCAGCTCAGTGAATTAAACGTTGTAGTAACGCTTGCCGTACTGAAATCTATTAGCCTAACACCTTACGAAGGCTCATTGAAGGTGAATAAGGTGGTTGATTTGACAGTGATCGGGCGCTTTGGTAATGGTGAAGAGCGAGATGTGAGTCAAGAGATACAATGGTCGAGTTCGGATGAAAAAATTGCAAGCATTGTTGAAGGACGACTCACGGGCGTGAGTGCTGGACAGGTGACGATTGGTGCTAAGCATCCGTTGCTTGATAAGACGGTGACATTGGCTGTCGATGTGGTTGCCCTGCCTCTCATGGTTAAAATCAAACTGATACCTGCCAATGTGGTGATGAAAGTCGGTGAAACGCAAGCCTTGCAAGTACAGATAGAATGGTCTGATGGTGCTGTGACTAATGAAATAACCGAGCAGGTGAGCTGTATTTCCACCGATTCTTTGGTGGTTGAGGTGAATGAAGGCTGTATAGCAACGGCGAAAAAAGCCGGTGAAACCCAAATTACGGTCACGGCAGCTAATGACCCGGTCATTGAGACAATGTCCATTAAAGTGCAATCCAGTGACGTGGTGACGGCGCTGCGATTTGAGCAAGACAGTTTAGAATTACCGGCTGGGGAGTCTCAACAGGTAAACGTATTAGCCACCTATGATAATAAGGAAGAAAAAGACGTGACTGCCTTGGCTGAGTTCAGCAGCAGCAATTCATTGGTCGCGGTTGTGGACAATAGTGGTGAAAATAAAGGTCGTATTACGGCGATTGCTTTAACGCAAGATAGTGTTGTGATCACGGCGAAATACGCAGATCAGCTCAGTGAATTAAACGTAGTAATAACGCAGGCCTTGCTTAAATCTATTAGTATGACGCCGTATGAGGGTCCATTGGAGGTGGGGAGCGTGGTTGATTTGACAGTGATGGGGCGTTTTGGCAATGATGACGAGCTTGATGTGAGTCAGGACATACGGTGGTCGAGTTCGGATGAAAAAGTCGCTACAGTTGAACAGGGTCAATTAACGGGGATCAGTGCTGGGTCAGTGACAATTTTTGTCAAACATCCGGTGCTGGATGAGCGAGAACAGTTGACTATTGAGGTGATCTTGGTACCCACAGCCATTCAATTTAAAAACCCCATTACTGAACTTGCTAAAGGGCAGATAGTGGCGTTGACTGTTGAAGGCCAGTTTCCTGGGATTGCTGATTGGTCAGAGATTAGTAGTGATTTGAAATGGCAGATAGATGACCCAATGGTTGTGGCATTAGCGGACTCAACAGGGCGTATCGAAGCACTGGCAGAAGGAAGTACTTCAATTAGTGTGAGTTATTTGGGGGTTGACGTGGATAATCCCTTATCATTAACTGTTACGGCATCCGGCGTAGTAAAAATTAAGTTGTTGCCAAGCAATGTGGCGATGAGTATTGGGGAGCGTCAAACGTTTCAAGCCCAAGCAATTTTGTCTGATGGATCGGTGATTGAGGATGTGACGGATCAAGTCACTTGTATTTCGCAGGATTCGTTTATTCTGGAAATGGCCGCTGGCTGTATTGGCACGGCAAAAGCGGTGGGTGCCACAAAAGTTGTTGCCACCGCCGCTAATGATCCTGAAATCGAAGCGAGTCAAGTGCTCGTGAGCGAAGCGTTGGTATTAGGTACACTTGATGATCAAGGGGTATTTAATGCGCAGATTCCGTCTGGAAGTGGTGCACCGAACGGAATATATATGATCGATAACGCTATTCCCGGTCAGTTATATACCGTGTTTGTCAATGGTGCGAATGTGCCTGATGGCGTGGAATTGAGCGTTGCCGCCGACGATGCTTTGTCACAACGCCTTTGTATCAATCAGAAACAAGCAAATCAAGAACTTGCTTGCAGCCTACAAACATCAGGTTCTATGATTTTTGTGAAACTTTCTGACGATGTGAGCAATGTTAATGCGGTCATCGCGGTGAGTCCCGATGGATACCTGACGAGTGGACCTTTTGTCATTTCGACGATCACCGGGGAACAGCCCTATAAAATCAGGCTAAACGATCGTGCATCAAATGGTCTGTACACCTTTAAAATAATTGATCCGAGTGGTAAGGATAGCTTGTATTTAAATGAGTTTTATGTGAAAAATGCCAATGATGAATTTTGTTCTAACCAGTGGCCAAAAAGCCGGACGTCGGTGGCGTGTAGTTTGTCGGTGGCGGGTAGTTTTTTTGAATTAGTGCCTAATGTGTTTGACGAGACGGGCATCAGAGACGTTGAATTACATATCACCCAACATCAAGTGATGATCGGTCAGCCAGGAGAGGCCAAGCTCATGCCGGCTTTTGAGAGTGAGCCCGCGACCGCGACAGGAGTCCCGATCCCACTGATTGAAGCCGTGGCTTATCAAGGTCAAGTGGCGGCAGATACTTCTCGCAAAAATTTTAGTGACTATCGGTTTGTGCCGAAGCTCGGCGCCGATCCGGCAGTAAATTTGCGGGTGACGTTGAGCAACCTGTCTGAAATTGTGTCGTTGGACGTTAAGCGTCGTGGCAATCTTGCCTGTGTTTACCCGACCGGTAACATTGATGTGGAGATCCCCGCGAAAATCACTTGTAATATCCCAGATGTCACGGCTAACGATGTATTAGATATTCGTGTGAAAGGCGTGAATGCTTCCCAAGACACGCACCCGGCCGCGGCTGAGGGGGGGGCGAGTTACCATATTATGGTTGAAAAATTGTAGTCAATTCAATCACGGTGCGTAGTGAATCATTTTTAAGTGTCATGAATGCTTAAAAATGGTTCGCTATGAGTCTATTTGTTGCTATGGCGTGGCCGGATTAAATAGATACTATAATAGACCTTAAAACCCAATTCTAATTAGCTAAGAAAGGTCATCCAAATGTCAGGCAAAGGGAATTCG
>VAPK010965917.1_pt1 | contig 23624 bp, 16 predicted proteins | sample 3395031 | NCBI WGS metagenome assembly VAPK01 (sample SAMN08290443, study PRJNA428436) | hydrothermal vent metagenome | isolation source: Deep-sea hydrothermal vent chimney 1 | place: Pacific Ocean: Juan De Fuca Ridge
ACCCTGGCCACCGCCGATGCATAAACTAGCGATGCCGCGTTTCGCTTGATTGCGTTGCAATACATTGAGCAAGTGCAATACAATGCGAGCACCACTGGCACCCACAGGATGACCGATGCTGACCCCGCCCCCATCGACATTCAGCCGTTTAAGGTCAATCAATCCCAGTGCGGAAGATAAGCCAAGTTCTGTCTTGCAATAATTTTCATCATTCCATGCCGCCCGGCAGGCTAACACTTGAGCGGCAAAGGCTTCGTTAATTTCCCAGTAATCAATATCTTTAATGTTAAGCTTGCGACGATTGAGGATGGGTGCCATGGCGTGGGCAGGGCCAAGTCCCATTTGAGAGGGATCTAATCCTGCCCATTGCGTATCGATAATTTTGCCCATCACCGGCAATTGATATTGTTTGACCGCTTGTTCGCTAGCGAGTATCAACCAGGCGGCACCATCGGTAATTTGTGCACTGTTGCCGGCCGTGACTTTACCAAATTTGCGGTCAAATACGGGTTTTAACGTGGACAGTTTGGCAATGTCTGTTTCGCGGCGTAAACCATCATCGTCTTTGTAAAAATTTCCATTGACATCATAGGTGGTGACAATCTCGTTGAGATAATAGCCTTCATCTTGTGCTTTTGCCAAACGACGATGGCTCTCCAAGGCGAACTCATCCATATCTGTGCGTGAAATGTTAAATCGATACGCTAGATTTTCGGCGGTTTGTCCCATAGATAAACCGACAATGGGATCCGTTAAACCGCGCAGTAAACCGATAATCGGAGTCAAGTGCTTGCTGCGTAAACGGGTGAGTGCTTTGAGCTTAGTGATGGGGGTTTTTGCTCGATTGAAGTCAGCTAACCAGTTGACCATGGTGTCGTTGAACAAAACAGGCGCGTGACTCATGGCTTCTACGCCACCGGCTAACACTAAATCAGAGCGCCCTAATAAGATATTTTTTGCGGCGCTGTCCAACGCTTGCATGCCTGAGGCGCAATTGCGCTGCACCGTATAAGCGGGTACTTGGTCGCCACATTCTAAGCGTAAGGCCGCTACCCGAGCGATATTTATTTCGTCGGGGCCGGGCATCACACAACCCAGCACGACTTCATCTAAATCACTGGCTTGGAAAGGCATGCGGTCTAATAGCGGGCGACCGGCTTGTACGGCTAATTCGGCGGCGCTAAAGGGACCCGGTTTTCCTTTCGCTCTTATAAATGGGGTGCGATTACCATCGACAATATAAACGGTCTTGCTAGGGTTGCCTTGATTGGTTTTTGTCATCAACTGACTCCTTTATGCCCTGCGAAATTGATTGAAATCAAAATCATCAACTGTGATGATTTCGTTTCTTAAGTGGCTGTATTGTGAATAAAATGTCATTTCATCCTGGGTAATGATATTTTTTTCTAAAGCGGCTTGAAACAATTCATCAAGATGAACGCCATTGATCTCGGTTTTTTTATGGGCAATATGGACACGTTTTTCCAGTTCATCGGCTTGTTTTGCCATCCCTAATGCGGTTTCTAAACGTGTCACTTGCTCATCCGAATCGGTGGGGATGAATATACCGGCGGTTAGCCGATCTCGGGTGGCTGACGGTGAGAGTAATAATCGCGCTGTTGTATGTCCTAAATGATCACTCGCCGGTTTGAGGTGTTGACCTAAAGGGAACACCAATAGCTTTAAGGCGACGGAAAAAATTTTATTGGGGAAATTTTGAATGATTCCCATCAAAGCTTGTTGTATTTGATAAAGATTGGTTTCGCAAATCCATTTCACCAGACTGAGATCTTCGTGTTGGCGTTCTTCCTCGTGATAGCGTTTTAGCGTCGCGGAGGTTAAATAAAGCAGACTAAGCACGTCGGCAAGCCGACCTGAGAGTTTTTCTTTGCGTTTTAAATTACCACCTAACACTAACATGGAAATATCGGAAACAAAAGCGAAGGCGCTGGAAAAACGTGTCAGTTGCTTGTAATAATTTTCGGTGGCATCGGTGACCGGTGCGCTGATGAATTTTGCTAAGGTTAAACCGTAGATGCTGGTTCGTGCCATGTTGCTTAAGGTGAATCCGACATGCTGACAAAAGGCCTCGTCAAATTTATGGATCGCTATATTTAGATCAGCCTCATTGGCTGCATTTATTTCTTTTAATACGTAGGGATGACAGCGGATGGCCCCTTGTCCATAAATAATGAGTGAACGGGTTAAAATATTAGCCCCTTCGACGGTAATGCTGATTGGCACTGAGTGATAGATGTTGCCAAGTAAATTATGCGGGCCAAGACAAATGCCGGCGCCGCCTTGAATATCCATGCCATCGTTAATGGCTTGGCGTAATCGTTCGGTAAGATGGTATTTTAAAATCGCCGAGATGACCGATGGTTGTTCACCTTGATCCAGGGCACTGGCTGTCATGCGTCGAGCGGCATCCATCATGTAGGTGTTGCCTGCCAAGCGAGTGAGCGGTTCCTCAATGCCTTCAAAATAACCCAAGGGTGTTTTAAATTGTTTGCGAATGCGGGCGTAAGCGCCGACAGCGCGACTGATGAATTTAGCGCCGCCCACACTTAATGCCGGCAGGGAAATGGAGCGACCGGCCGCTAAACACTCCATGAGCATGCGCCAGCCTTGACCGACTTGTTTTTGACCGCCAATGACCCAGTCCATCGGGATAAACACATCCTTGCCCCAGTTAGGTCCATTTTGAATACCAATACCTAAAGGATGATGGCGGCGACCAATCTGTACACCAGGGTGATTCGCTGGAATGAGCGCACACGTGATACCGAGGTTTTCTTTTAATCCTAACAAATGGTCGGGGTCACGTAACTGAAAGGCCAGACCTAATACGGTGGCGACAGGTCCCAGGGTAATGTACCGTTTATTCCAGCTCACGCGAATGCCTAATACGTCGCTTTGACCCTCGTATTCTGCGTGGCAAACAATACCAATATCAGGCAGCGAGCTAGCGTCACTGCCGGCTTCTGGGTTGGTTAATGCAAAACAAGGGACTTCTTCGCCTTTAGCCAGTCGTGGCAAGTAATGATCTTTTTGAGTATCAGTTCCATACCGCAGCAGTAATTCAGCCGGTCCTAACGAATTAGGTACCATCACCGTTACGGCCCCGGCAATACTGCGGCTGGCAACTTTAGTGACAATTTCAGAATGTGCAAAGGCAGAAAATTCAAGTCCGCCATAACGTTTCGGGATAATGATTCCGAAAAATCCGGATTGTTTGATAAACTGCCAGGCTTCTTCAGGTAAGTCATTGAGCGTTTGATTGATTTGCCAGTCATCAAGTTTTTTGCATAATATTTCCACTGGACCGTCAATAAAAGCTTGTTCCTCTTTAGTTAATTGTGGCACCGGAAACTGGTGCAGTTTCTGCCAATCGGGATCACCACTAAATAAGTCGCCGTCCCACCATACTGTCCCGGCATCAAGTGCTTCCTTTTCTGTTCTCGACATGGCTGGCAATACTTTGCGAAACATTTTTAAGGCGCGACCCGTCACGAGTTTGGTTCGCAATAAAGGTAGGTTGATGATAATCACGACAATGGCAAATACTAGCCAGAGCAATTTAATGAAAAAACCATCACTGAGTAAGCTGATGACTAATAAGAGTCCAGCGCCGCTTAGCGTCCAGGTGCGTAAATTGGCTCGAAAATAGGCAAGCGTCCAAATCGTAATAATAGTGAGGACAAAGGCAAACATAGTGTTACAACCTCCTTAGTGAGTGATTGCCGAGAAAACCAGGATACAGTTTTATTAGGCTTTTGCTTTGTAACTATTAAGGATAGCGCCATAATTCTGTAAAGGCACTATGCGACGCATGAATCGGTATAACAAATGCAGCAAACCAGGTTAAAGATACCTCATATTTCTCAGCGGATAGGTTAATTGATTAATTCATCAGCGATATCAATGGCTTTTTGGAGTTCAGAGCGGGGGGTGTAATAGTGGGGAGAAAAACGAATTGAGCCATTTCGGATAGCGCACACAACGCCCTGTTTCGTTAGGTGCTGATGTAGCTTTTGTTGTTCAACCTGGTGGTGACGAAATGCGATGATACCGGCATATTGGTCAGTTTTTGTCACTGAGGTAATGGTTAAATGCTGTGATTTAGCCAGTTGCTCAAACATATACTCACTATTGCTAAGTATTTTTTGTTCAATATTATCCATGCCGACTTCAAGCAGTAAAGAGAGACTGGCGTTTAGTGCGTGGATACTCAACATGTTAGGACTGCCACATTCAAATCGGCGTGCAGTACTTGCTGGTTGCCATTCGGTTTGATCAAAATCATCATATTTTTCAGTCATGTGCCAACCATATTGACAGAGTTTTAGTTGTTCGCGCCACTTGGACTTACAATAAAATAACGCTAATCCTTCCGGCCCTAACATCCACTTATGGCCGTCAGCGACCACAAAGTCGGCTTGGTATTGTTGGCTATCAAATGATAGGGCGCCGATGGATTGAATGGCATCAATACAGAAGAGAATGCCTTGCTTAGCACAATATTTGCCTAATCTTTCCAGGTTTACCCGTAAACCTGTCGCGTATTGCACGGAGCTAATCGATAACAAGCGTGTTTTGCTGTCACATTGATCCATTAATGCTTGTTCGGGTGAATCGGATGCCAATAAATCGGCTTGGCGTGTGATCACGCCTTGCTGGGTTAAGGATTGCCATACGATGCGATTCGAGGGAAACTCTTGGTTGCTAATGACAATGTTGTCGCCAGCTTGCCAGTCTAACCCATAGGCAATCGTAGAAAGTGCTTCTGAGGTATTCTTTAGTAAAGCAATGTCATCCGGGCTGGGGGCGTGAATCAACGCTGCAATCTGTTGGCGCAGCTGTTTTTCAACTTGTCGCCATTGAGGATATTGCTTCGCACCAAATTGGCTGTTTTCATTCGCAAAATTAATGACAGCTTGTTTAGTTCGTTGCGGCCAAGGGGCAACAGCGGCGTGGTTGAGGTAGGTGATTCCGGACATTAGCTGCCATTCATCGTTTGTTTTGTTTGCGTTAAACATTATTCAGTTAAACCCCATTGATCGTTAGTTATTAAAGATGGTGTTGCTGTTAATAATTAAGTGTCTCTTAGATCGTGATTGCTAACATTTTGATTGACTTGATAAAACGTAGGTGTTCTCCATGGCGTATTCTTGATTTATTTTGACAAAAAGGCTAGACTATTTTTAGTGGGAGTGAAATAAAAGCAATAATATAAAAATAATTAGGTTAATCATCATAATATCAATTATGTGCATTATCCACACGAATAATAATAAAATTGCATATTCGCTGTGGACTGATTCGTTTTATCTAGCCTGCTTACTCTCTAATTAAAAATTCGTGGAAGGCGTGTGCTTTGTTTCGTTATCAATAAAGTACATTCGTGGGCATTCTCGTCGGGGGAGGGTGGATGAATAAAATACCTATAATTTTACTATCTGCTTTTTTATATATGTGTTGGGTGCCAACATCGGTGCTTGCTGTGCTATGGTCAGCGCCTGCAGCGCCGCCAGCCGATGGGGTTATCATCAAGTTCGCTAACACAGCAAGTCAAACCAGTCGAGCGCACGCATTAAGTAGTGCCGGATTGAAACCGATTAAAACATTCCAGTTGGTTAAAGGCTTGACATTTGCTCGCCCTATTCCGGGCCAATCTTTAGATAATACAGTCAGTACACTCGCGATCAATCCCAATATCGAATATGTTGAACCAAACTATTACGTGACGATTGACATCATTCCTAACGACCCCAATTTTCAGCTTCAATACGGATTACACAATGATGGGACCAGTGGTGGGTTGGCCAACGCAGACGTTAATGCACCGGAAGCCTGGGATGTGCAAACCGGTAACGGAGTGGTGATTGCGGTGATTGACACCGGCGTAGATTATACGCATCCCGATTTAAAAGATAATATATGGGTAAATCCGGGTGAAATTGCTGATAATGGCATTGATGATGATGGCAATGGTTTTGTTGATGATATCCATGGCTGGGATTTTGCCAACGATATTAATGATCCGGCGGATGATCATGCCCACGGTACTCATGTTGCCGGCATCATTGCAGCAACCAGTAATAATGGTATAGGTATCTCAGGAATTAACTGGAATGCGAAAATAATGGCATTGAAATTCTTCGATGCTAATGGAATTGGTTCAACAGCTAATGCCATTCGAGCCATCAACTATGCCGTTATGATGGGCGTTCGCCTCTCCAATAATAGTTGGGGTGGAGGTGGTTTTAGCAAAGCTTTATTCGATACCATACAAGCGGCGGCGGCAAAAGGTCATTTATTTGTGGCCGCATCAGGGAATGATGCCGTAGATACGGACTCTGCTCCTCACTATCCTTCCGCTTATGATTTACCTAATATTATTTCAGTGGCTGCCACCGATGACAATGATCGATTAGCGTCGTTTTCCAATTTTGGCATCGTATCGGTAGATATTGCTGCCCCTGGTTTTCGTATTGAAAGTTTGATCCCTAATGGTTTATATCAAAGTCTAAGTGGTACTTCAATGTCCGCACCTTTTGTGTCTGGTGCGGCTGGGTTGGTTTTATCCACCGTTTCAGGGATCAGTGTGGAAGCATTGAAAGCAGCATTATTAGATAATGCGGATCGCATCCCATCATTATCGGGACGGGTGGCGACAGGTGCTCGATTAAACATATCTCGTACTTTAAAGTCACTCGTTGCCAGCGCCTCGATCACACCGAATACCGCCACTATGGGAATTAATGAGAGTGTATCGTTTAAGGTATCTGGAGGAACCGCCCCCTTTAGTTGGTCAGTGGCCAATTCAAATATTGGACAGATATCCAGTAGTACCGGTTTATTTACTGCATTGGCGGTTGGCAGAACACAAGTGAGTGTGACGGATGCTAATGGTCTAACTGCCCGCACCAGTGATATCGTGGTTGAAGCATTAGATATAAAACCATCGAGTGCAACGATTATTGCGGGCCAAACTTTACAATTTACAGTCTCTGGTGGTACGCCCCCTTATGCCTGGAGTAGCTCTGATGCTGCCGCGGGTTCCATTGATTCAGTGAGTGGTGTATTTCAAGCGAATGTGCCAACACGGGTAACGGTTTCCGTCACCGATAGTAGTGGCGTGAGTGCCCTTTCGGGTAATATCAATATTGTGCCTGTCCCCTCGCTTTCTATTTCGCCCATGTCGATGGTCTTACGCCCTGATGATACCCTGACTTTTTCTATTGACGGTGGAGCTCCCCCCTATCAGTGGAGTGTGTCGGATCCCTTCGTCGCAACAATCAGTGATACAGGTGATTTGGTCGCGCTGGAAGTTGGGATTACTACGGTGACTGCGATTGATGCTGTCGGTAACAGCGTCACAACAGATTCCATTGAAGTTCAAGGTGGGTCGATGCAGATTTTACCCGTTGATAATAACTTGGCTGTCAACGACATATTGCAAGTAAAAGCGGCCGGTGGTGTACCTCCGTATCAGTGGCGAGTGACTAATTCGAGTGTTGCAAGCATTGATAACCAAGGTCAGTTGGTTGGAAAATCGCCAGGTGCAGTGATCGTTATTATTATGGATGCTATGAGCGAGCGGGCGCGTTCAAATACAATTGTTGTCGCAGAGAGCACTATTTTAACGATTAATCCCGAGAATGCGTTGTTAATGCTGGGAGAGAGTGTTCCATTGTTGGCGAGCGGAGGCATGCCTCCTTACACGGTGGAAGTCAGCAATACCGCTATTGTTGAATTTAACAAGGTTTCAAAATTACTGACGGCGGTGGGTGTTGGTATGAGTTCAGTCGTGGTAACGGACGGTACGGGTGAGAAGTATCAAAGTGGTATTTTTGAAGTCAGAGATATTGCTGCAACACCGAATACCGCAAGTTTGGTGGTGGGTGAAACATTGCAATTTTCTGCAAGCGGTGGTATCGCACCTTATCGGTGGTCAGTGAACACGAGCTCGGTCGCTAAAATAGATACCAATAGCGGACTTGTCATGACGTTTGCTCCAGGCGCATTTATCGTGACAGCAACGGATGCGGAGGGTGTTGAGGGTAAAACAGGTGCGATTACGGTCGGTGCTTCATCAGCCAATGCCAATGATCATATCATTAAAATCTTACCGAATACGGTTGTGGTTTCGAGGCGAGGAAAAGGAATTCAGTTCATTGCGAATGGCGGTATAGAGCCGTATACGTTTAGTTTGACTAATCCAGATGCGGGTGCGATTAACCCGAATAGTGGTCAGTTTACGCCTAATTCTGCTTTAGCAGGCAGCGCAACAACAACGGTGATTGTGGTCGATGGCGATGGTCATGTTGCTGAAAGTGGTATTTTGTCGGTACAATAATTTTTATTGGGAATGAGCGTTTAATGATTGCCCGGTTTCGTGTCTCGGCTTTGTCTCGATAGCTGCTCCATGCGCTATTCTACCTCCTAAATCCGTAATTAAACTGATTTCAGGAAAAATAGACTCGTCGTGTGGATTAAGCGCAGCGAATCCACTAAACCCGACTCGAAACAAGATCAAGACACTCTGGTATTTTTCTCATCGCTGACGTGGATTCGCTACGCTTAATCCGCACGACGTGGACTGTTCCTCACTTCGGTTTTGTCTCCTGAGTTGCTCTACCTCTTGCCTCCACCAGGGAGGTGGAAGTGCGGGTTTGGCAGGCGCCATAAACCCGCCGACTTCCATTATCGGGCAGCCTCCTAGGCTTTAGTCTCTAAAGTTTTCTCCAGACTGTACTTTTATTTGTTCGTTAGTATTTTTAATGTCTGTCGAGTGTTCTTTTAACGTGTTATCAGCGTGCTCATTGGTATTTGGTAAAGCGGTGTCGGTGTTATGTTTTTCCGAATCATCCGGTTTTTTGTTGGAAATGGGCGTAACATTATTGTTTGCCATGGCGGCATTGGCATCTGTCGGGATGTGTGGTGACGCTGCATGGGGGGTATCATTATTGTTAGTGGGTGCAGTACTTGAACCCGGTGTCTCATATCTTTGTTGCTGTTGGGTCGTTTGTTCGGATGATTTTTTGTTTGAAGTCAAACTATCGGCGCCACTCTTATTTGTCGATCCCTGGGGAGATTCGATATTATTTGTTGGTGGTATAAGTTCTCTTGCTTGGGTATTGTTCTCATTTTCCTGCTCGGGCTTAGGTGTGTTAGCGGTTGGTTTTGAATATTGATTGCCTCGCGGGCTGCGGTTAGCCGTTTCTCGTTGTTGTTCTCGATTCCTACGAGGTGAGCGGGACCGGGCGGCGGGTCTTTGTCCTCTGGCACGTCCACTTGTTGAGCGACCTGTTGTTTTAGTTTGGTTGGTTGTTGGTGGCTGTTCTTCTGTGGCTACCGGCAAAGGCTTTTCTGTCAAAGTGCGAGTGGGATCTTTGGTCACCACATTATTTGTAATTGCTGAAGGTTCCTGGTCCTTTATTGCCGTGGTTTCCACTAGTGAAGTGGATGGTTCATGTCGGTTACTGCGTGGACGTCGCCCACCAGCACGATTTGTGTTGCGCCGATTACGATTAGTGCGATGGCTATTGCGCGTTGTGGGGCGGCTGGTCTCCGGTTTGACTTTTCCTCCGACTTCTTCATTGATGTTGTTGCCAAACAATGAATCAATAATACGTCTAATGACACCGGGTTGTTGTTCTTTCGTTTTTGTTGGGCTGGGGGCTGGTATGTTTGGCGCAATACTTTTTACCATGGCCTCTTCAGGGGGAGCCTCACGTTGCTTGTTGGTTAATTCTGCAATGTAAGTATTTTCTGTTTTTTCTACGAGGTCATAGCTCGGCTTGTTTTTGTCTCGATAATTTTCAAGGTTTTCTTTGACTCGCTCAATACTGTAATGTGGTGTATCTAAATCTGGATTCGGTACTAACAGTACTCGTACCGCGTGACGTTGTTCAATGTCGTTGATGACTGTACGTTTCTCATTAAGTAAAAAGGTTGCCACATTGACTGGAAGTTGGACAACGATTTTGGCGGTTTTATCTTTCATTGTTGTTTCTTCGATGATACGCAAAATCGATAACGCTAATGATTCGATGCCTCGAATACTTCCTTGTCCATTACAGCGTGGGCAGACAATTTGACTATGTTCGCCGAGCGATGGGCGTACCCGTTGGCGAGACATTTCCAATAAACCAAAACGTGAAATTCGTCCGACTTGGACGCGAGCTCTGTCCATGGCTAAACATTCTTTAAGTTTATTTTCCACTTCTCGCTGATGCTTAACCGGGGTCATATCGATAAAATCGATAACAATTAACCCCCCTAAGTCCCGCAATCGAAGTTGTCTCGCAATTTCTTCAGCGGCTTCGAGGTTGGTAGTGAGTGCGGTTTCTTCGATGTCTCCACCATGCGTGGCACGTGCTGAGTTTATATCGATGGATAATAATGCTTCAGTGTGGTCAATCACCACAGATCCACCCGAAGGGAGGTTGACTTCGCGTTGAAAAGCCGTCTCAATCTGGCTTTCAATTTGAAAACGAGTGAATAATGGCGTAGGGTCTTCATATAATTTTATTTTGGATAAATTATGAGGCATAACCTGAGACATAAATTCTTTGGCTTGCTGATAGGTATCTCGATGATCAATGAGAATTTCAGCGATATCTCTACGTAAATAATCCCGGATAGCACGAATAATAATATTGCTTTCTTGGTAAATCAGAAACGGAGCCACTTTTTCTTTAGAACCTTTGCTGATCGCTGCCCAAAGCTGTACTAAGTAATCCATGTCCCATTGCAGTTCTTCGGTGTTTTTTCCCACACCCGCAGTTCGAACAATGAGTCCCATGTTTTCTGGGATATTGAGTGTGTTGACAATTTCTCGAATTTCTGTCCGTTCATCACCTTCAATGCGTCTGGATACACCCCCAGCGCGAGGATTATTAGGCATCAGTACCAAATAACGTCCGGCTAAGCTGATGAACGTCGTTAACGCCGCCCCCTTGTTACCCCGTTCTTCTTTATCAACTTGAATAACAAGTTCTTGTCCTTCTTCCAGAACATTTTTAATGTTGACTCGTCCACCGCTATAGGGTTCTTTAAAGTAGTCCCGAGAAACTTCTTTTAATGGTAAAAAACCGTGGCGTTCTGCGCCATAATCAATAAAAGCTGCTTCTAAACTGGGTTCAACGCGGGTAATTTTTCCTTTATAGATATTGGCTTTTTTTTGTTCTCGCTGGGTTGTTTCTATGTCTAAATCATATAGTTTTTGGCCATCGACCATGGCCACACGAATTTCTTCGGGCTGGGTTGCATTAAATAGCATTCTTTTCATAAGGTGAACTCTCTTTAGTATTCAACGCACTTTTGCTGCTTATGTTGTTTAGCAAGATCTTTACTTAAGTAAAGATATGAGTTCTTGAATTACAAACCATGTTCATATGGCTGTTGTGTATATCTTGCAAGCTCAAGCAATGGTATCTCTTACGGCTTTCACATTGGATGGTCGGAATCGCATCAAGATTTATTTTGTGACAGTGATGTCTTGTCAGGCTGTCAGTGGAGCTTTTATCGTTAAATAAACCTTTTTTCATATAGAATGATTAAGTAACTCACGTTTTGTATTCGGTCCATGCGTTTTCGCTGATGTCTTTGACGCGATTGTCGTTTTTCTTAGAGGAGTAATTAACATTACACGGCGTCAGAAAAATTCGGATGCAATCAAATTCCTTCGTGATATTTACATGGCTTGTTAAAACATGCCAGTTAACTAATTCTCCCAGCTTTCGTTTGTTGCTTCTCCAGCCTATCGTTAATGCGTCTTGTTGTTACACGTCGTTTCTATCGTTAATTAACGTGTCAGGTTGAGGGTGGCGTTTTTCATTCCACATGTGCTGTCAACCCGATTGGTCTATTTACGAAAAATATTTACCTATGGTGTAATCTGCAAGTTGCTAAACTCGAATGTGCAGCGTTTGTGCTATTTGCGTTGGTTTAACCAACATTGAGCAGCCTATCATTTAATCTCACTTGGTCCTTGATTCCACAGAAATTTTTCGTCAGTCGGCCATACAACTAGTCTTGCCTCCTTCAGAAAATCCCCGCTGAAATCAATTCTCCTCGCGATTTTCAAACGCTAAGCGGCCTAATGTCGGGTTTAACGTTGTTTTTTAGTTTGATTTCTATCGGTCCTTATTTCAAGTCATTACGCCAAATGAATCTGATTGGTTTTATGAAATATCGGTAGAAAAAAGGCCGCTTTTGTTGATTGAAATCGGTTAACTGCGGTACTTGAAACATGCCGGTTAATTGCTTAAAAAAATGGCACTGGGCTAATTCTTCCAAGTCTTGAAAGCATGTCTTCAAATTCTGAATAATTCGTATAAAAAAATAGAAGAAAAAACAATAGTTCATTCTAGTTGTCCGTTAATGTTATCATATGGATTCCGTTTTCACCTTTTGGTGTATTAATCGTATTGGACATATTTTGACTAAATTATTGCAATTCATGCGATTTAAGTTCCTTTTAGCCAATCGACCTAAATTCAATTATAGTGAATCTTCGAAAAGAATCTGCCTTGGCTAAGCGTAATTTGCCGAATCATGTATTTTATTGCCCAGCCGAGCGTTTTTTATGCATTTCTTTCATTAAGCGCTATGATAAGCATTGATCATTAAATGTCAATCTAAATGATAACATAATCAAACCTTTAAGTCTTTTTTATCGCCGTATGTCGCCATCAAATCAAAATAAATTACCACAGGTCCAATACCTTGAAATTGATCTTGCCCATGAAGGGCAGCGTATTGATAATTTTTTATTATCGCATTTAAAGGGGGTGCCCAAAACGCATATTTATCGCTTATTACGCAAAGGAGAAATAAGGGTAAATAAAGGCAGAATCAAGCCTACCTATCGGATTGCTGTCGGCGACTGTATTCGGTTACCCCCGTTACGACTTCCTCAAGCACAAGCAAAAAGTAGACCGAATAACCAAGATAAGCTATTGGATTTTATTAAAAATGCGGTCCTCTATGAGGATAAGGATCTCATTGTGCTAAACAAGCCGTCGGGGATGGCGGTGCATGGCGGTAGCGGTATTTCATTTGGCGTCATTGAAATGATGCGGATATTATACACCAAAGAACGACGTATTGAATTGGTACACCGGCTGGATCGTGAGACCTCTGGATGCTTAATTATTGCAAAGAAAACCAGCATTCTAAGAGCATTGCATCAATATATGCGCGAAGATCAATTGGACAAACGTTATCTTACTCTGGTCAAGGGACATTGGCAAGATAAGCGGCGGGAAGTCATATTCCCCTTAAAAAAAGGAGTTAACCGGTCGGGAGAGCGCTATGTGTATGTGCATGCGGAGGGCAAACCTTCGCGTACCGATTTTTATGTTCAACAAAAATTCGTACCGGCCACATTGTTAGAAGCACGCTTATTGACGGGGCGCACGCATCAAATTCGAGTCCATACTGCCCATGCAGGTATGCCCATTGTCGGTGATGAAAAATATGGCGATAAAAATTTCAATCAATCCATGCAAGCTTATGGACTACATCGTTTGTTTTTGCATGCACGATTTATCAAATTTATGCACCCAGCCACCAAAAAATTGGTGACAGTGACGGCACCACTCGATGGGATGTTGCAAAACGTATTAAATAATTTGTCTAAACCTACGCGATGAAGCGACTTAATAATCTGTTGGCAACACAGGTCAAATATAAATTATTGGTATTTGATTGGGATGGTACTTTAATGGATTCTATCAATGAAATCATTTATTGTTTTCGTTGCGCTGCCGATGATTTACATCTACCTTTACCCTCTGACCATCAAATAAAAGATATTGTTGGGTTGGCCATGCCGGAAGCCGCCAAGCAGCTTTTTTCTGATCAGTCTGTTGATCAGCGCCAGGCGTTAATTGAACGCTATCGGTACCATTATTTTTTAGCGGATAAAACGCCTTCGGTCCTGTTTGATGGAGTGCCGGAAATGCTCGCTGAATTGGAAAGTTCAGGATTTTTTCTCGCCATTGCCACCAGTAAAGGTCGCCGTGGACTCAATATAGTATTACAACGCATCGGTTTGCAGAAGCTGTTTCATGTAACTCGAACGGCAGATGAAAGTTTTTCCAAGCCACATCCACGAATGTTAATTGATATTATGGATTATGTGGGAGTGACACACCATGAAACTTTAATGATTGGCGATTCGGAATATGACTTGCATATGGCAAAAAATGCTAACGTGGATGCGGTGAGTGTTGGCGGCGGCGCATACGATGAAAAAAGACTATTGAATTGTCAACCGGTGATACATTTAACCAACACGATTGACTTATTGGATTGGCTAAAGAATTGAAAAAACTTATTTTATTTCTCAACAAAAGGATGACTTGTCAAGTTAATTATTACTATGATAGATAAAACCCCATCAGATAACAAGGAAAGTGAAAACCCTCAGCCAGCGGAAGACCCTTGGACAGCGCCGATTTCTGTTTCAGGCGATTCCGCAGGGAACGTAGGGCGACGCAAAAAATCGAAAAATACCATTGATATGGATAGCCCCGATTGGGAGCGTGATTTAGTCCATCGATTAGCTTTTTCTGCGATTAAAGAGCAACGGCGAGCACGTCGATGGAGTATCTTTTTTAAATTTCTTTTCTTTGCTTATATTACGTTAATTTTTATCTTATATCGATCGGATAGCACGACTGAAATGCCCATTGGTGGAAAAGACCATACAGCAATTATTGAAATTAATGGTGCCATTTCTAGTAATGCATTTGCCAATGCCGATACCATTATTTCCGGGATGCGCGCCGCCTTTAAAGATAGCCATACCAAAGGCGTGATTTTGCGGATCAATAGTCCCGGCGGAAGTCCGGTTCAGGCCGGTTATATCAATGATGAAATCTTTCGTTTACGAGAAAAATATCCGGCGATTCCAATCTATGCTGTGGTGACCGATCTGTGTGCCTCAGCGGCGTATTATATTGCGGTCGCTACCGATAAGATTTATGCGGATAAGGCGAGTATTGTGGGGTCGGTAGGTGTGCTGATGAATGGTTATGGATTCGTCGATACTATGAAGCGATTGGGTGTTGAAAGACGGCTAATGACCGCCGGCGAAAATAAAGCGTTTTTAGACCCGTTTTCTCCCACGAAAGAGAGCGATAAAGCGCATATGCAAGCCTTACTCGACAATGTCCATGAGCAGTTCATTAATGTGGTGAAAAAAGGGCGCGGAGACCGTTTGGCGGATGATCCCCGGCTGTTTTCAGGTTTGGTGTGGACCGGAGAGCACAGTCTTGAGTTGGGTTTAGTGGATGGTTTGGGTAGCTCCAGCTATGTGGCGAGAGAACTTCTGAAAGCCGAAAAGATTGTGGATTTTACCCCAAGGCCGAATTACCTTGATCGGTTTGCGGAGAGCATTGGTGTGTCCATGGCGAATGCGTTTTCCAGTTTGTTTTTAACACCCACTCAATTGAAATAGGAGATGGGCGGCGTGATCACTTTTCGAGATGACACTTGGGATTGGAAAGTGATTGCGTCGCTTTAATGGCCGATAGCGCGCAGCATTTGGGTTAAGCGAATCAGTGGTAGACCAACCAGAGCGCTCGGATCATTGCTCGTCATTCGATGGCAAAGGCTGATCCCTAAGGCTTCGGATTTAAAAGAACCGGCGCAATGATAAGCGGGTTCTTTGCTTAAATAGTCTTCTATTTCGGCCGTCGTGAGGGCTCTGAATTCTACTTCTGTTGTGATATCGTCAATCTGGTATTCGTTGGTGTGTGTGTTTAATACACATACGCCCGAGTGAAAAATAACCACTTTGCCCGATGCTTGGTGGAGTTGACGAACGGCCTTGTCATGTGTCAGTGGTTTTCCCAGATAATTACCCTCACAGACGGCGACTTGGTCGGACCCGATAATCAGGGTATTAGGGTAGTTTTTGGCCACAGCCTTGGCTTTTTCTATCGATAAGCGCTTAACCAGTAGTTCGGCCGATTCGCCCGCGTGTATGCTTTCATCAATATTGGGAGAAATGCTTTCAAAAGGTATCGTTAAGCGCGCAAGCAGATTTCGTCGTGATAACGAGCTAGAGGCTAAAATCAACGGTAGCATGGGTGGTTATTGAATTTCAATTAACGTTTCATCGGGGTTAACTGAGTCCCCTTTTTCAATATGTATCGCGACAATTTTCCCTTCGATGGGGGCTTGTATTTCGGTTTCCATTTTCATCGCTTCGGTAATAAAAAGGGCGTCGCCGGCCTTCACTTGATCATCGGATTTGACCAGCACTTCGACAATTACGCCGGGCATTGAGGTGGTGACATGTCCGGGTTTGGTGGCTCGGGGGCGTTTACTGCCACCTTTGAGACTTTCCGTATCGCCATTGGCGATGGTTGCGCCTGAAGCGGCCAAGGGTTGGGTGACAACTTCTGACAATGTTTCAATGATGATTTCTTCTGGTACCCCATCCACTGACATGTAAAAAGGGCGTTGTGCTTGAAAGCGGTGACCGCTGCCGGTGACTTTAATATGGTAGGTCTCACCGTGCAGCGTTGCGTTAAACTCGGTGGGGGCTAGACCACAAACATTGGCATTGGCTTCAGGCGGCGGATCAAGGGGTTCCGGTGATAGGGTGTTGTTGGCCCGTTGTTCCAGAAATTCTCTACCAATATCTGGAAACATCGCATAAGTTAATACATCTTCTTCGGTTTTTGCCAGCTCACCGATACCTTCCCGAAGGCTGTTCATTTCTGCGGGTAATAAATCGGCAGGGCGAAACTCAATGATGTTTTCATCACCAATAGCTTGCTGCTTCACAATTGAATTGACTTGACCAGGTGGCTTACCGTAGCGGCCTTGTAGGTAAAGTTTTACTTCATTCGTTATGCTTTTATAACGTTCACCGGTTAATACGTTTAAGACGGCCTGGGTACCAACAATTTGTGAGGTGGGTGTTACCAGTGGCGGATACCCTAAATCTTCTCGTACCCGAGGTATTTCTGCTAATACCTCGTTAATTCTTTTCAACTCCCCTTGTTCTTTGAGCTGGTTCGTGAGATTGGAGATCATGCCTCCTGGCACTTGATTGACTTGTACGCGGGTATCGAGACCCGTAAATTCACTTTCAAATTGATGATATTTTTTTCTGACTTCATGGAAATAAAAACCAATCTCTTGCAAGAGAGGTAAATCCATTTTGGTGTCGTATTCGGTGCCTTTCAGGGCGGCGACCATGCTTTCGGTGGCGGGGTGGCTAGCCCCATCGGCAAAGGCGGAAATGGCCGTATCAATCTGGTAACAGCCATTTTCAATGGCTTTGAGCTGGCACATGCTAGCAAGCCCAGCCGTGGCGTGAGAGTGGATATGCAGGGGTATCTTTACTTTTTTCACAAGTGCGCTCACCAGCTCCGTGGTGGCGGTCGGCGTTAGCAAGCTCGCCATGTCTTTGATGACGAGGCTATGGCAACCCATGCTTTCCAGGGTTTTTGCCTGGGCAACAAAATCTTTGATGGTATGCACCGGGCTGGTGGTATAGCAAATAGTCCCTTGTGCGTGTTTACCTGTATTCACCACGGCTTGGATCGCGACTTCTAAGTTACGTAAATCGTTTAGGGCATCAAAAATGCGGAAAACATCAATACCATTCTTCGCCGCGCATTGGACAAAGGCAATGACCACATCGTCGGAGTAATGGCGATAGCCCAACAAGTTTTGGCCGCGTAATAGCATCTGTAGCGGTGTGTTCGGTAAGGCTTTTTTTAAGGCGCGCAAACGCTCCCAAGGATCTTCTTTGAGAAACCGAATGCAGGCATCAAAGGTGGCGCCCCCCCACATTTCCAGTGACCAATAGCCTGCCATATCGAGTTTTTTGCAAATGGGCAACATGTCTTCGGTACGCATGCGCGTCGCGATCAGTGACTGGTGAGCATCTCGTAAAATAGTATCGGTGATTTTTACACTAGGCATAGTGGCAAGGTTCCCTTTTAAAACCGTAAGTGAGCGGCAATGGCGGCGCCAATCACGGCGGTGAGTTCTCGCGGTGATCGCCTGGTGGAATAGTTAACCAGTTCCGGATGAGATTCAACAAAGCTGGTGTCTATTTTTCCGCTTTGAAATGCTTTTGTTTTTAATATTTCCAACTGATAGGGGATGGTTGTTTTAACGCCATAAACACCCATGTCTTGTAAGGTTCTAATCGCACGCGGGATCAGTTCTTCCCAGGTTAAGGCCCAGACCGTGACTTTGACGCACATGGAATCATAATAGGGTGGAATTTCGTAACCGGAATAAATCGCCCCATCGGTACGAACGCCAGGACCACCGGGGGCAAAATAACGGGTAATGCGACCAAAACTCGGTAGAAAGTCGTTTTTGGGGTCCTCGGCGTTGATGCGAAATTCCATGGCATATCCACGCTTGGTAATATCTTGTTGTTTTATTTTTAATTTATTGCCATTGGCGATCAGAATTTGTTGCTTAACAATGTCGATGCCTGTAATTTGTTCGGTGACCGTGTGTTCAACTTGTAGCCGGGTATTCATTTCCATGAAGTAAAAGCTACCATCACTGTCCAATAAAAACTCGACCGTGCCAGCATTGACATAATTGACTGAGCGGGCGGCTTTGACGGCATATTCACCAATCATTTTGCGCTGGGTTTCGGAAATTTGTGGGGAGGGGGCGATTTCGATCAGTTTTTGATGGCGTCGTTGAATTGAGCAGTCACGCTCAAAGAGATGCAATACGTTACCATGAATATCCGCTAATATTTGAACTTCAATGTGTTTTGGATTGACCACACACTTTTCCATAAACACATCGGCAGAACCAAATGCTTTGGTCGCTTCCGAGAGGACCCGCTTGTAATTTTTTTGTAAATCCTGTGGCGTATCACATCGTCGAATGCCTCGTCCGCCTCCCCCCGAGGTGGCTTTTAGCATGATGGGATAACCGATCTTCTCCGCAATTGCTAAGGCTTCCTCCAAATCGGTAAGATTTTGTTCCGTGCCAGGGATGACCGGAACGCCGGCTTTGATCATGGTGCGCCGGGCTTCTGTTTTGTCGCCCATGCGCTGAATGACATTGCTCGAAGGACCGATGAAAATAATCCCACGACGCGCACAAGCTTTGGCCAAGTTCGGGTTTTCAGATAAAAAACCATAGCCTGGGTGCAGTGCATCACAGCCGGTTGCGACGGCTAAGTTGACGATACGATGGACATTCAGATAACCCGCAATGGAGTCGGGACCGATATTATAGGACTCGTCCGCTTTTTTCACGTGAAGCCCATGACGATCAGGTTCGGCGTAGATGGCGACTGACTTGATACCCATTTCGGCGCAGGCGCGCACGATGCGCACAGCGATTTCACCACGGTTTGCAATGAGAATTTTTTTAATCAACAGTTAGGTCCACACGTTAAATTTGATTCGTACTTTAAATACTCAGCCAGTTGATAAAGCGGCTTTGTAGGTTAAATAGACGCCAGCTTTACGTCGCAATGGTGGGCAGAACAATCTTGCCAGTCAAAACACCACTGTCCTAAAGGTACCATCAATAATGTCATACAGTCACACAAATATGAGCCTAGGCTCATTCGACTTTTGATTGACTTTTATAATCTGTTAATGTTCAATGCGTTGCTTGTTTGCCTTTTGGGCGGGCTAGGCATTTTCTACGTAATATAGTAGACCATGTCAAGTAAAGTTGCCTAAAGGTTACCAATGAGATGAATAACTCGCACAAACTTTGACACACTCCGTTTACATGATTATCATGCCACGCCATGTCAGCATCATTTCCACCATATCTCTATCCTAAGCGGTTACCTGCTGAAGGCGTTTGTGTCAGCGGACGTTTAAAATTACAGGATATGGAGCGTATCGCTGAGTTACTTGTGAAGCCTTTCGCCGATGATGTGCAGGTGGCATTAGAATTTGGACGAATGGGTAAATTTCGCACAATTTCGGGAACGGTTCGTTGTGAACTGCCGTTGCTATGTCAGCGATGTTTACAGGCTAAACCCTTGTTAGTGGATCATACATTTGCGCTGGCGTTGTTAACACATGAAAAAAATATTGAGCAATTATCGGATCCGTATGACCCATTATTGATCACTGATGATCCTATCTCGCTGAACCAATTAGTGGAAGATGAATTGCTATTAGTGTTGCCGCTGGTTCCTATGCATGCGCTAGCCGATTGCCAAGCAAGGTTTATTAGTGATCCTGAAGCTTCCGGTGGCGCATCGGTTAGTGTTGGCGAGGCCACAAAAAAACAAGCCAATCCTTTTGATGTATTAAAAAATTTGAAAACCAATCCGTAGCCGGCTGTGGTGTGATTCAGCGAATGCAGTAAGCGATTTGATCAGCTACAATGCTAACCTTTTGAGCGGTTACATTAAATTTATGTTTGAGGAGATTTTTTCATGGCAGTACAGAAAAACCGGAAAACCCGTTCCAAGCGCGGCATGCGTCGGGCACACGATGCCTTAAAGAGCCCGGCGTTTTCCATTGATCGTAATAGTGGAGAAACCCATTTGCGTCACCACATTTCTGCCCAAGGTTATTATCGAGGCAGGCAAGTCATTGTGGCGAAAGAAGAGATGGTTGAGGATGAAAATTAAACAATATTAATTAGGATTTAGTTTTTTAATGCATATCATTGCTTTAGATGCCATGGGGGGGGATCACGGCCCCCATGTGGTGGTTCCTGCTGCGCTTAAGGTGTTAGCCAGTCGTGAGGATTTACGTTTAATTCTGGTGGGTGATCAAACCGTGTTAAGCCAGGAATTGCGTGCTCAACATGCCCAAGTGGGAGAGCGACTTATTATTCAGCACGCTGCCCAGAAAGTAGAAATGGGTGAATTACCCTCCCAAGCACTGCGTAATAAAAAAGATTCCTCCATGCGCGTGGCCATTAACTTAGTAAAAAATGGTGCTGCCCATGCCTGTGTTAGTGCGGGTAATACCGGTGCGCTCATGGCCATCGCACGGTATGTGCTAAAAACCTTACCGGGTATTGATCGTCCCGCTATCATGAGTCGTCTGCCAACCATCCGAGGACATTCTTATGCACTTGATTTGGGCGCTAATGTGGATTTATCGGCAAAACACCTTTATCAATTTGCGGTGATGGGTTTTGTGGTGGTCAGCGCAGTAGAAGATCTACCACAACCCACTGTGGGTTTGCTCAATATTGGCGAAGAAGAAATAAAAGGCAATGAACAAGTGAAGGAGGCCGCTCGCTTGTTAGCCGATTCCAGCATTAACTACGTTGGATATATCGAAGGGGATGACATTTTCAAAGGGACCGTGGATGTGGTGGTTTGTGACGGTTTTGTGGGTAATGTTGCTTTAAAAACCAGTGAAGGCGTTGCGCAGATGATTCTCCATTTCATGCGGCAAGAGTTTACCCGGAATTGGTTCACAAAATTAGCGGTGGTGTTAGCTAAGCCAGTCTTAAACGCTTTCCGGAAACGCATTGATTATCGTCAATATAATGGCGCCAGCTTTGTTGGCTTACAGGGGATTGTGGTGAAGAGCCATGGGGGCGCTGATGAGCTTTCTTTTGCAAAAGCCATTGAGTATGCCATCTTAGAAGTTCAGACCAATGTGCCTCAATTAATTAGTAAGCGACTGGCGTCCTCCTTACTCGAAAGGCATGCCGTTTGATGTATTCCAAAATAACGGGTACCGGTGCTTATCTCCCCGATAAAATTCTCACCAATGCGGACCTAGAAAAAATAGTTGATACCACGGATAGCTGGATTGTAGATCGAACCGGCATCCGTGAGCGACGCATTGCCAGTGACGACCAATCCACCTGTGATCTGGCTGAAATGGCTGCCCGAGAGGCCATTGCTTCGGCACAACTTGTGCCATCAGATATTGACTTGATTATTGTAGCAACCACGACCCCCGATCTTATTTTTCCCAGTACTGCCTGCTTATTGCAGGAGCGATTAGGCATTCAAGGGTGCCCGGCATTTGACGTACAGGCGGTATGTACGGGTTTTGTGTATGCCTTAGCGATTGCTGATAAATTTATCAAGTGCGGTACCTCAAAAACCGCCTTAGTGGTGGGGGCCGAAGTCTTATCACGGATTATTGATTGGCAAGATCGAGGCACTTGTGTTTTGTTTGGTGACGGCGCTGGGGCGGTTGTGGTACAAGCCGGTGCTGAGCCGGGCATCTTATCTACGCATTTACATGCCGATGGCCAATATAAAGATTTGTTAAGAGTCAATGGTGGTGTTTCTTCGAATCGCGATACGTTTTTGCAACGTGAAGCGTATATCCAAATGAAAGGCAATGAAGTCTTTAAAACGGCCGTTAATACCTTAGGTGATATTGTTGACGAAACGCTCATGGCCAATAAGATGGATAAAACAGCGATTGACTGGTTAGTCCCTCACCAGGCCAACATTCGGATTATTACGGCGACGGCTAAAAAACTCCGGATACCGATGGAGCGTGTGGTGTGTACGGTGGATCGACATGGTAATACTTCGGCGGCTTCCATTCCGTTAGCCTTATCACATGCAGTGGCCGCGGGGGATATAAAACCTGGCCAAACCTTGTTGATGGAAGCCTTTGGGGGTGGATTTACTTGGGGGTCCGTCTTATTAAAATACTAAATGACAGCGAAATATGATGAAGCAGGCTTTTATTTTTCCTGGGCAGGGTTCACAATCACTGGGTATGCTATCTGAGCTGGCAGCACAATTTACGCAGGTGAAAGCGACTTTTGAGGAAGCCTCCGAGGTGCTTGGTTGGGATGTATGGGCACTCATCCAAGACGGACCGGAAGATCAATTGAATTCAACCGAAAAAACCCAACCGGCGATGTTGGCGGCCGGTGTCGCGGCTTGGCAAGTCTGGATTGATCAGAGTGAGGCACGACCTCAGTTGATGGCAGGCCATAGTCTGGGTGAATATACCGCCTTGGTGTGTGCGGGTGCTTTGGCGTTTACTGATGCAATTGCCTTAGTGGCTGATCGTGGTCGTTTTATGCAAGCCGCTGTTCCTCGAGGTAGCGGTGCGATGGCGGCTATTTTAGGCTTGGCGGATGATAAAGTGCAGGCCTTATGCGTGGCGCAGGCTGAGAATCAAGTATTGCAAGCCGTCAATTATAATAGTCCTGGGCAGGTGGTTATTGCGGGTCACCGTGAGGCGGTTGAGCGGGCAGTAGCGCAGGCCTCGTCCATGGGTGCGAAACGAGCGACATTGCTCTCCGTTTCGGTGCCGTCTCATTGCGCCTTAATGCAATCTGCTGCGATGAATTTGCAGCAACGCTTACAAGCCATTGAAATAAAAAATCCGACGATTCCGGTGATTCATAATTGCGATGTGACAATCCATAACGAGGCGACAGCGATAAAACAGGCGCTGGTTAAGCAGCTCGATCACCCGGTATTATGGGTTAAAACCATCCAATGGATGAATGCCCAAGGAGTGACGCAGTTTATTGAATGTGGACCAGGCAAGGTGCTCGCGGGATTAAACAAAAGAATCATTAAAAAAGCATCGGTGTATCCCACGCATGATGTTGGTTCATTGCAAAACGCATTGCAGGCTTGTTCCCAGTAAAGTCATCTGGATATGGGTAATATCTCACACGGCCAA
>VAPK010879522.1_pt1 | contig 23607 bp, 17 predicted proteins | sample 3395031 | NCBI WGS metagenome assembly VAPK01 (sample SAMN08290443, study PRJNA428436) | hydrothermal vent metagenome | isolation source: Deep-sea hydrothermal vent chimney 1 | place: Pacific Ocean: Juan De Fuca Ridge
GGTTGCGTTCGTACCGCCAAAACCAAAACTATTGGACATGACACAGTTGAGTGTCTGTTCATCCCGTCGCTCACGCACAATCGGCATGCCTTCGGCTTCCGGCATCAGCTCATTTATATTCGCCGATGCCGCGATGAAATTATTTTCCATCATCAACAGAGAATAAATCGCCTCATTCACGCCCGCCGCACCCAGTGCGTGTCCGGTTAGTGATTTAGTTGAGGCTATCGGCGGAATATTATCGCCAAATACATTACGAATCGCTTTTAACTCAGGTGGATCACCGGCCGGGGTGCTAGTGCCGTGTGAGTTAATATAATCTAGCGGCAAATCAACGGTTTCCATTGCCTGGCGCATACAACGCTCCGCACCTTCACCTGAAGGTTGCACCATATCATAGCCATCAGAAGTAGCCCCATAACCGGCAAGCTCGCCATAAATTTTAGCCCCACGAGCTTTCGCGTGTTCCAGTTCTTCCAATACCAGCAGCCCGCCGCCACCAGAAATAACAAAACCATCACGGGTAACGTCATAGGTTCGCGATGCGGTTTGCGGGGTTTCGTTGTATTTGGATGACAGTGCACCCATGGCATCAAACAACACACTCATGGTCCAGTGCACATCTTCACCACCACCGGCAAAGACAATATCCTGCTTGCCCATTTGAATGAGCTCGGCACCATGACCAATACAGTGGGCACTGGTCGAACAGGCCGAACTCATGGAATAGTTCACGCCTTTGATTTTAAATGGTGTGGCCAGACAGGCGGAGTTAGTACTCGACATAGTACGGGTCACCATATAGGGCCCGACCCGGCGAATGCCTTTTTCACGCATGGTATCTGCCGCTTCAATCAGATATTCCGTCGAAGGGCCACCTGAGCCCACTACCAGTCCACTGCGGACATTCGAGACATCCTCATCACTAAGCCCGGCATCTTCGATAGCCTGACGCATGGCGATATAATTAAAGGCTGCACCCCGCCCCATAAAGCGAAGCAACTTACGATCAATTTCTTCTTTCAAATCGACATGAATCTGCCCATGCACATGAGAGCGGAAACCCATATCCGCATATTCCTGTGCAAATTCAATCCCGGAGTGGCCTTCACGTAAGGCCTGCAAAACTTCACCCTTGTTGTTGCCAATACTGGAAATAATGCCCATGCCGGTGACAACAACGCGTCGGTGAATCTTGAAATTGGTAGTCATAAAGCTTAAAAATTCTCTGTTGAAGTAAATAAACCTACGCGAAGATCTTTAGCGGTATAAATCTCACGTCCATCCACTTCCATGCTGGCATCGCCAATTCCCATTATCAAACGACGCATAATCACGCGTTTGAGTTCAATTTTATAGGTCACTTTTTTCGCCGTTGGCAAAACCTGACCGGTAAACTTGACCTCACCGGAGCCCAGTGCACGACCATGACCCGGCCCGCCTTTCCAACCAAGATAAAAACCAATCAACTGCCACATAGCATCCAGACCCAGACAACCCGGCATCACCGGATCGCCTTCGAAATGGCAGGCAAAAAACCAAAGATCAGGGTTAATATCCAGCTCGGCAATAATCTCGCCCCTGCCGTGCTCCCCACCATCTTCATTAATGCGGGTGACACGATCAAACATCAACATTGGCGGTGCGGGCAGTTGTGCATTACCCGGGCCAAAAAGCTCACCCCGGCCACATTTCAACAAATCTTCCCTGCTGTAGCTGCTTTGTTGTTTATCAACGATTATGTTTTTTGCTGAATCCATCTTATATGCCCTGGAGGTTATACTTTTATGAACGCTGCATTTGCACGCAGATGTACGGGAATCCCGGAATTTAGGTCGCTATTGTACCTGTACCCGCCGGACAAAACAAAAAGGTCGTTTGCCTATTCACTGCAGGAACCGACATCAGACAGATATCCTTCTGGGCGGATGGCCACTGTACTCCGTACCTGGGTACACATTTTCCCGTCCTGACGATAAAAACCATATTCAAATGTCGGCGTACTGCGCCCTTTTGTCGCCAGCTCCTCCCGGATGAGAACATCCAGTGCGGCGGGAAATTCAAATCGCAGCTCAAGATCAGAATCACCCGGATGACGAAAATCCACAGTATGATGGCGGGTCCAGACATCGGTGCCGGGATAGCGTTTAACACAGGCCAACGCCGCAATCGGATCTGACAGCGCTGCCTGATAGCCCCCGAACATCGAGCCGCCCATGTTTTTTGAGACCATGTTCAACGGCAACTTAAAGCGAGCCCGATCCCAGTTGTCACTGATTTCCAGCACCTTAATCCGCATCAAAAAAAACGGCGGGTAGAGTGCCAACCGACGCTCCTGCGAGAGAAATTTCAGGCGCGAAACAAATTTCAGTAAATTCAAACTCATTGCTTATCCTGCGGCTAAAGATAGTATTATAATTCAACTACACTAAACGCAAACAAGCAAACCTTGAATCATGAACCAAGAGTCCTGAATGAATTATTGCAGTCACTGCGCCCATCCGTTAAGCCTACGCATACCGGAAGGCGATAACTTACCCCGCTACATCTGCGATGATTGTCACACCATTCATTACCAGAACCCGAAAGTTATCGCCGGCTGCCTGCCCGTCTGGGAAAATAGCGAGAGTGGAAACGCTCAGGTTCTACTTTGCCGTCGAGCCATTGAGCCCCGCCATGGACTCTGGACGCTACCCGCCGGTTTCATGGAAAATGCAGAGACACTGGAACAGGCCGCAGAACGGGAGTCCGTCGAGGAAGCCAACGCGAATATCGAAAAACTGAAGCTCTACACCCTGATCAGCCTGCCGCATATTAACCAGATTTATATTCTTTATCTTGCCCGACTGCGTGACAAAAATTTTCACCCCGGGATTGAGAGCCTGGAAGTGAAGCTCTTTAATGAAGAAGAAATCCCCTGGGACAAGCTCGCCTTTCACACTATTCACTTTACCCTGGAAAAATATTTTCAGGATCATAAGAATAACCACTATCCGGTGCATACCCATACCATTACCACCCGTAATGGCAAATCGGCCGATCAGTAAGCCCCCACCCGCCTTTCGGCACTAATACTGCCCGAATAGTGACACCGGTCACCAAAGTACCCGCATACGTTTAAGTGAACTGTGAAGCTCTTCCAGGCTTTCTTTAACAAAAGAACTATTGTTTAAAGAGTCCTGACAACCACTCGAACTGTAACGATATGCGAACTGAAACTCTGAAATCATTCCCCACTTTTTTGCGCGGCTACGGCAAAAAAAAATTGCTGAAACAACTGGAATCACAGCTTTCGGCTCATCCTCGAATTTACCTGACTGCCCTCACCCCGCTGGCACTATTCGGCTACCTGCTGCTGCTCCTGTTTCCCTTAAGCAGTGTCTTACTGTTGGGCCAAATCATTTCTTCCTGGTCACTGCAAAGCAGTCTCAGCATGCCAGTCGAAACACTCATCCAGTTTTTAGCCGGGATTGCTGCGCTCAGCTTTAGCCTTCCGCTTTTTAATCTGCATTTCAAAACACCTGAAGGACAGACACTGGACAACAATAATATACCGGCATTGGCAAAAATTATTGCCGAACTTTGTCAGCGGTATCACGTTACCCGCATCGAAAATATTATTCTTGATAATAGTGCGGATATTCGCATTATTAACAGTTCAAAACTCGCCTGGCCATTCAAAGGCAAACGCACCATCATCATTGGAATTCAAACATTACTCTGTTATTCCCCGGCCCAGTTTCATGCCATGCTGGCTCGGCGCATCGGCCAGGCTTCCGGCCGCGATCACTTTCTGCTGCTCTGGCTCAACAACCTGAATAAAACATGGCAGCAATACGATACCACCCTCAATCAGGCCTCCCTACTTGCCCTGCCTCTAGCCATGTTGTTCCGGCTTTATTCCCGGCTATTGCAGATAGCCAGCCAGTTCGCACATCAGTTATACGAACTTGCCGGCGATCGTTATGCACTGGATGTCACCAATGATCAGGATATGGCTGAACTATTTTCTCAAACCATCATCACTGAAAATTTTCTGCAAACAAAATACTGGCCCAAGATAAAGGAACTCAAGCAGCGCACGCTGGCGGCAGACTACCTGCCCTATGCCAATATGAGCAAGGTCATACGCAATGGCCTGTTGCCAAAAGACATTCAAAACTGTCTAAAGCAAGCCTGGCATTATCCTGATGCCAGACTGCAACAGCCATCACTGCTAACCCGGCTGCACAATATAGGCTATGAGAAACCCCGCCCACCAGGACGCCTGTCTAAAAGTGCCGGAACACAATTTTTAAGCAAAGCCATCTTTACCCAGATAATTGAAGACTTTGATTCACGCTGGGAGAAAAACAAACAGAGTCATTAATGACACCAACAAGCGTATCTGCTATTTTAGCTTTTAATAAAAAACGCTAAACGCAGGTGATTTTTCCGGTGACACGACATACTTTATTCTCCAATACAGGCCATGCAATTAAAAACCTTTCTATTGCCGGCCTACTCTGCCTGCCAATGGTATTAAATGCACAGACCCTCGACTATCAGGGACGGGTAGACTTTAACGTGCATTTGCAATCCGCCACCTCAGACTGGCGTTACGATAATGAAACACGCCGCACCCGGATCGGACGCGCCGGCTTTGGCTGGTCTGAAACCTTGAGCCCTCGCTTTTCCGGTGGCCTGTTGCTGGGTTATCTGGATCTCAGTCAGGCTGATAACCCCATTGATAACGGACAAATTACTACCGGTTACTATGCTGGTCTGCAGCTTAACGGAAAGATTATTGATACCAAATTTCTCAGTTTAAAACTTGACCTGTCCTTTATTTATAACAGCACACAAAAAACCAGGGAAGATCAACGAGTCAATAATGTGTGGACACAGGCCGAGGCTAATTTGATTGCACGAGTCCCATTGGGAAAACGAATAGGAATTCAACTCGGAGCTAACACCTACAATATCAGTGGTGAGCAGCGTAACAGCGGCGACATTTCCAGCATTAATGATTTCAGTGAAACTACCCGTACCGGCTATAGTGCCGGCATTGACGTAGCGGTCGATCGCAGTGGTAGCATTGGCTTTGACTTATTTGCCGGCAACCGTGAAGGCGGAAGAATTTATTTTAGACGCCGATTTTAAAACTATGATGTAAAACAGTGAATGATGCGCTTCGTTTTACTCAGCACATCCTACCCGTTTATAGGTTAATGAATGGGTAACTCGTTTCCACTCAGCGCGCGGGAACCCGTAACCAGATGCTGGATCGAAAGATTTAATACCAGAGTGAAAAATACAACTGCAACACATTGGCAGAGAAATTATATAATGGCTCATTGCCCACTGTGCTACTGCTATCGCGCAAATCACGAAAATCTTTATAATCGAAAAATATATAATCGAATTTGAAATTCACGCTGGCACGATCAATGGCATACCAGTTATGAGCAATATCGTAACTCACACCAAAACCAATGGTCTGGCTATCAAAGGCACTAATTTCTTTATCCCGCCCGTAAAAATTCTGAGACTGACTGAAGGGAAATAAATCCGCATAAAAGTCCGCGCGGGTCTGAGTATAAGCCCGGTATTTCAAATCAAAAATCCAGTTACCCCGCCATGCGTGAGTGTAGCCCAGTTGAATGTGACTCGCGGTAATACCCCAACTATCGTTAAAGTAACGATATTCACCATGTATAGAAGCACGAATAGGCAAATGATATAACAGGCGAATAGCCGCCGCATTGCTGGTTCGCGTGCGCGGATATTTTTCCGGCTCATAACTATAGCCATTACCATTGCTGCTATCGAGATAACGCACGGAGCGATAAGGATTATTTAGATAGCCCTCATCCGTTACTGTTTCAAAGCCCAGCCCCAGCAACATGTTTTTAGTTAAGATCTGTGACAGGCCAAGGCGAAATTGCTGGCGATTCACATCTTCAGCAAAACGATCATCCCCGGTTTTACCGACAATATCGTTACCCTGAGCATAGCCCATGCTCACGGTCATCATATTACCGAATAACTCCTGACTAAGATTCAAGGCCAGCGTTTTAGCTTCGTAATCATTTTCGCTGCTACTGGTGTAACTGATCCCCATGATGGTATCCGCATGCAAATAATCAACTCCAACACTGCCCTCGACACGTTCTTCCTCATAGGGGCTTGCCGTGGTAACAACATCAATGGAAGCACTGGATATGGCATCTACATAATAGTTAGCCGATGCCGAGACACTTTTGCCAATACTTTTACGCACCAGGATTGAAGGCCCGGTTACCTGCACTCCCCCGCCATTATAAGAATGATAAAGTGCATCAGCACGATCGACGGGTAGAACCGCGGCCAATGACACTGGGATGAAGATCATGCTCATCAGCAGAAAGAATAGTGCACGCAACACGGTCTTTATTTCAAACAGGATCATGTTATACCGATGCCTTAGTTACAACCACAACCACCACCCTGACCATTTTCAGCACCACGAGCACCTTCGCGCGCCTGATAAACATGATTACTATAAGCACTGGAAACCGGATCTCGGCTGAAACTCATAATTGGATCTGCCAATCGTGCCCGCTCGTAGGGCTTCACCCAGGGTGTGGGTGCACTGCAGGCCGCCAGCAACAATAGCGATAAAAACAAACTGATCTTTTTCACTGACTTACTCACGAATCAATTTTTTAATTTCATGTTTATACAGCTCTTCATATTCAGGCAAATAACCTTTATGTTCGCTTCGCATCTTGCCATCACGATCAATAAAAAAACTGCTGGGCATGGCGGTTACTTTATACTTTTCGCTAACTTTTTTATCGGTATCAAATACAACCGGAAAGCTAACATCAATTAATTTCAGCAAAGACTCCGCCTGTTCGGGTTTATCATCAACATTAACGCCAAGAATCACAAAGCCCAGTGACTTATATTTTTTATATAGTTTTTCCAATATCGGCATTTCCTGGCGACAGGGTCCACACCAGGAAGCCCAGAAGTTAACCAGTACAACCTGACCACGTAATTCACTGAGTTTAATATTTTTTCCATCCCGGCTTTTCAGGGTAAAGTTAGGTGCCTTTTCTGCTTCAGCCTGCACACCGCCAACTAAAAACATCGAAACACCAAGTATCAACACAGTCTGTTTTAGCGCTAACAACAATCTCTTATTCATAAACTACTCCTGTTGAAAATCAATCTCAGAAAAAAAACGAAAGCCCCAGGCTCATTTCAATATTCTGGGTGCTAGCTTTCTCACCCAGCAATTCCATATCAAACACATGATTACGAACATCCGCATGCAATGCCAACCAGTCCGTTGCCAGAAAACGATAACCAAAACCATAATTAATAGTATAGCGATCATCCCCTGCAAAGGTGGTATTACCAATGCCTGCGATGATATAAAAAGCCGTATTAAACGCGGTCGATTGAGTTAGGAAAGCTTCACCTGGTAATATGTTATATCCTATCGACACATTGTAATAACTCAAAATGCGCTCATCATCGGTTAACAGTTCCACTGCACCACTTAAACGTTCATAGCTAGTTTCAGTGGTTTTCGTCCGGCCAATGCTGGCCTCAAAGAAAAAACTTTCCGCAACATGAAAGGCCAGTCTTACGCCAACAACATTGTTGACACCAAAATCTTCAACACTCATTAGTCCGGTAAAAGCGGTGATTTCAAAATTTTCCGTATCAATTTTTGAGGTATCAATTTCACGTCGGTAAACCTCCGGCTCAATCACTGGCTTGTCCTCAATCAGAACAGCCTCAGAGGCATCGACCCGCGCAGGCGATAAAGTAATACCACTGACCAGCAGTAACAAAAAACCCGGCTTTAATAAAACGCTGCAAAACCTATTTGCCATACATTAATTTCCTGATTGTCATCCTGACTGCTGAAGATTACGAGGTTCTTATAATCCAGACGCATAATAAAACGTTTGGCCAGATAAACCCGCAGACCCACCCCTACGTGAGTATTATTGTTAACACGATCCCGCGTTTGCACCAATGAAGTTTTTGGCGTGGTCTTTATCACGCCGGTTCCCAGGCTAAAATAGGGGGAAAATCGCCACTCGGGAAAAGGGTGCGCAAGAAGAGCAACATTGCCCATGATACTACTTGAATAACTGCCCAGCACATGAGAAGCAGAGAGCTCGACGGAGAGGTTACGGGTAAAACCATAGCCCGACCAGGCACTGATGATGGTCGCACCGCTGAAATCACCGGTGCTAATACCCATTTCCCAGCGCCGTCGGACAAAGTCACCTTCGGCAACATCCGGCAATTCCAGCAGAGTTCCTGCAGGGGTTAGCGTCTGTTCCATTTGCTCGCGCCGTACCCAGCCTTCCATTCCGCGTTCGGTTCGAACTTTGAACCATTCCGTCTTGCGCTTCAAAATCTGCACCCAGTCACCCCGTTCAACCACATGGTAAACAGGGTAGCCACTGCCCGCACCGGTTTGCATTTCCAGATAGGGATCGGCAACTTTTACACGCAGGTAATCATCTTCCGCCTGTGCGAAATTCACCAGCAGTAATAAACTGCAAAAAAGTAAGAACCCCTGATAAAACATGTAATTCCGGTACAGGTGTACTGACATCCAGAGAGTAAATAGGCATCCCAAATACCAGCGTCTATCTAAAGTTGGTTTTTATATCCGTATATGAGCGCCAGTCAATAAAAATACCCTCCCCCTTCAGGCGGGCTGTGCGGCTAAAGCCGCAGCTGCAGATTATGGCCGCGCGCTCAGGGCACATCGAAGCTGTTATTATAATACTGTCCACCGATATCAAGCCACTCTGAAATAAGGCGTAGCTCGGCCGCCGTCAACATCCCACTATGATCAACGAAGGTGCCACCATTAAAATAAATTTCTGAACCATCATCTGCTTTCAAGCGGCGTCCTGCCTGAAGCTCCGTTTCACTCATTTTCTCAAGGAAATAGCTTGTTCTCGCAGTGTAGGATGAAGTAAACATAGCTACGGATACCCCAAAGGTATCAAAAATCTCATTGCCGTCCAAATCCAGAATCGGATCGCCATTGGCATCTTCCCGCCTTACCCGCCTCACTTGCAAGACACCGTCTACAACTTCGCGTTGCCGATCACCATAAAACAGTTCCCGATAGGATTCCAACTGACGTGGATTAGGGGATGCGCCATCACTCAAATCAAGTTGTGCGGCCGGGACACGAGCCAGACCATCGGCCGGATCGATCGGGCTATGGCAGAAAGTACAGCGATCATCACGTAACACGGTCACCCCGTCATTAGGATCAATTACCTCTCTAGACACACTCCAAATAGGATGAACATGCGTTGCGTAGTTAATCACGATACGACAGGAGTTATTCCATTCGGTCAGACATTCAGGAGCAACCGGTGGGGTGCTGCTTAAATCCGCATAGAGATAACTGAAATCACTATCCACACCATACCAGAAGTCGTTGAAAATCAGATCAACACCTGAATTCGTCGCCGCCGGATCAACCCGGTTGCGACGCGTCGCCATGGTTTCACCACTGACCACGGAAGCCCGCGCCTCCGCACGGCCATGGGGTTTGCCCGTACTATGATCATGGCAGCCATTACAGGTCAGGGTTTCACCGGCACTCACCTGAATCCAGTTAAAGTGAGGGGTACTGATTCGCCGCCCGTTTTCATCCAGAATGCTAATCATTAAAGGCACATCCGCCGGTACCCGCACCTTCACCGAACCATCCGGCTCAATTGGCGCGTAAGCCACGATCTCACGCATCACCTGAACTTCAACCCGGCCAAAGGTATCACCGCGTACCCCTTCCGGCACCGCCGCATCTTTTAACACCCGCAGGAAGCGCGCCGGGCGCTCACTCCACGCCGTGGCTCCCGAAGCCATCTGGTTCACCGAACTGATTGAGGCATCCGCGCCCAGGCTATTAAACTCTCCATCCAGATCATAGACACTGCGAATATGTAAAATACCCGCCCCCTGATCTGCCAGCGTCTGACTAAATTTCGGATTATTTGCCGCACGATAAATTTCAGGCAGGGGACGCTCATCAGCGGCCACCACTTCGGTATAAATCACCCCCTCCTCCGGCTTAAAAATGGGTATCTGAGTCTGCTTATCCAGATCATAAACATACAGAGCATAAAGCGGACTGGCTTCCTGTAGTGAGGCATCGGCTAAATTGCTCGCCGTACAGGGGACAATCCGCGCATCCGGCTGTTGCATACGACAGGGAGTCCAGCTGATCAAAAAGCGGTTAGTGCCATCCCAGAGCGGAAAGACCGATCGATAACGTCCACCGGCGGAAATTTCAGAATCATTGCGAACATTCGCAGGGGAAGCGGATAACTGTGCCGTCCCCTGTATTACGGTGCGACCCTCAATAGGTTGCCCGATATCGACATAATTAAGTGCATCGATCATGACGATGTCACTGCCCACAAAGGTTCCGGTAAAGGGACGCAACAAGGCCATGATCCGGCCATCCGGCATTTCCTGGGTTTGCAGAAACTGGATCGTTGAATTAGCCGTGCCGCTATCATTACTGTGTGCACCATAATACTGATGCATATTACTGCCATCGGCATTCATCTTATAAAGGCTGATACGATTGCGGTCGCGCACATTATCCCAACGGCTAAACAGTATCTCCCCACTTTGCAGCACCATCGGATTTAGATCATTACTGCGATTAAACGTCAGCTGTTGAATTTGTGTGCCATCGGCATTCATCACATGCAAAGAAAATACGGGCCCGGATTCATCTTCATTTTGTAAAGCAAACTGCGACTTGTTTTCATCCAATAAAATGGCACGGGTGCGCTGCTGACGAGTAGAAGAAAATAAAATACGTCCATCCGGCAGGTACACAGGGGAAACGTCCTCACCCGATTCAGCCCGAAGATCTGAAATGATAATTCGCCGTAACAACTTTTCAGTGATGTTATATTCCCAGATATTCCAGCTGGGTTGTTGCTCATCTTCTGCTAACTCATCTTCAGGCGTATCGGCAAGATGCAACGCAAACAACAATTTTGTACCGTCGTAAGAAACCTGAACATTCTTGATATCACCCACGCCCTGAGTGATGCTGCTAGTCAGATTGCTTTCCAGTGCACTGGGCAAGGCACGGGTGCGATAAAATAGATCACCGCCGGTACGATAGGGACGGGGATCACGCGCATCTTCATCAATCTGTGCTCCGGTTTGTGCATCAATTGGAATCGGTCGCTTAACATAGGCGATACCGGAGTCCTGTATAATAGGATCAACCGACTCTCCTGATGCTCCGTCTTCTCCGCCCCCCCCACATGCCTGCAACAACGCAAATGAGCATATAAACAGGCTGGATTTTATCAGCACGCGCGTTGACCTTGCAGCAAACAAGCTATCAGGGAAAAGATCTATTACTTTCTTCATAGGTTACATCCATCTCAATACGCGGATTGTATCAACGATGCCTCATTGATAACGAACATGCTAATTACAGTTCATTCTGCGCATTTATTTTTTGAACCGGCACACGGTTTAGATTATCTCTCAGAATGGTTTTTCAATTCTGTGGCTGTGGTCACGAAATGTCCAAGTATTTGCAAGTAGTATTATGGACAGGTTCCAGAAACTTCGTATATACGGGGACAAATGAAATGGTCGATAAGAAAAATAGACAATATAACAGCCTGTTCATACTTATAGGTGTGACCCTGTTGTGCTTTGCTCAGATTAACAGCCTGCAAGCCGGCCCCCGTGAACAGGCTCGCCGTCTGCACGATCGCCTGGCCGGTGTGCCGCCCACGGATGCCGTACTCACTCAGATGACCACCAGCATATCCGGTGGAGACTTCACTGCCGCCGCCAATATGGCCATGGACAACCGCAATTTTTATAATGTCACCCTGAAAAACTTCATCACTCCCTGGACCAATGAAGATCAAACCGTCTTTGCCGCCCTGAATGACTACAGCGCTACCGTCATTGGCATGGTGCGTGACGATAAAGATTTTCGTGAAATTCTTTATGGCGATATCATCTACACTGCTAGCGGTGATAACGCTCCCAGCCTCACGGCGTATTCAAATAGCAACAACCAGCACTACATCGAGATAGAAGCTCAGGGCCTGGATCTTAGCGATAGCACCATACTCAAAGAACAGGTTCAATCTGACATCACCAGCCTCCCAGCCGATGCCACCGCCGGCATCATCACCACTCGCGCGGCGGCGGCTGCCTTTTTTGTCGATGGCACCAACCGCGCCATGTTCCGCTTCACCTTATTGAATCATCTTTGTGTGGATATGGAACAAATCAAGGACAACACCCGCGCCACCGATCGCATCCGGCAGGATGTCAGTCGTAGCCCCGGCGGTGACAGTCGCATCTATATCAATGCCTGTAGTGGCTGTCATACCGGCATGGACCCACTAATGCAGGCCTATGCCTATTACGATTTTGTCAACAATGCACTCGAATATAATACCGGCATTGATGCGGAAACCGGCAGCCGGGTGCAGCCCAAATTCCTGCAAAACGCCACCGTCTTCCCTAATGGCTTCATCACCCCCGACGATAGCTGGGATAATTACTGGCGCGAAGGCCCCAACTCGGTACTCGGCTGGGACACAAGCCTGCCTGACAGTGGTGCCGGTGCCAAATCAATGGGGCAGGAACTCGCCAGCACTGAAGCCTTTGCCAGCTGTCAGGTCAAAAAAGTCTTCCGTACCGTGTGCCTGAGTGAACCCACGGGCGCGCAAATCACCAGTATGACCAATAAATTCAAAGGCAATGGCTATCAGCTCAAATCCGTATTCGCCGATGCAGCTTACGAATGCCGGGGGCAATAAACATGAATATACTCACGCTTACGCCTATCAAGACAGAAAACATCCTTGTTTCGAGTTCATCCCTGTTTAAGGCCGGACTATTACTACTTACAGCAGGTGCCCTGCATGCCTGTGGTGGCGGTGCTGAAACCGAATCCACCCCCAACCTGACGGTCACCTCTACCGAATACACTGGCCCGGCTCCGGCAACGGCGGATACCCAGTCTTTCCGTCTAACCCTCTGGGAGGGCGTTAAAGGGAGTAATCGCTGTGGCAAATGTCATAATCAGAGCACCGGTCAAAGACCCACCTTTGCCCGCACCGATGATGTCAATCTGGCCTACCGTGAAGCGTTTACCACCAATACTGCAGGAGTCAGCTACGTCAACCTGCTGGATCCCTCGGCCTCGCGTCTGATCACCAAGATAGCCGGAGGAGGACATTACTGCTGGGATACGAATGATCAGGTCTGCGCCGACACCATCATCGCCTACATCAATAACTGGATTGGCAGCGTCAGCACCGCCCCGCGCAAAATTGAACTCAAAGCCCCGGTTCCTAATCAGCTGGAACCCGGCAGCAGCAAAACTTTCCTCGCCGACAGCAGCTCATTCGGCAGCATCCATACCCTGCTGGTCACACGCTGCAGTAGTTGTCATACCGAATCTGCCACCACCCCTACGGCTCCCTTTTTCGCCAACAGCGACATCGATCTGGCGCTGGCCGCAGTAAAAAGCAAAATAGATCTGGACAATCCATCCAACTCACGGCTGGTGATTCGCCTGCGCGATGAATTCCACAACTGCTGGAGTAATTGCAGCAGCAACGCCAGCGAAATACAAACCGCCATTAGCAACTACGCCGATCCCATTACCCCGACCGAAGTAGACAGTGATTTGGTCCCCAGTCGCGCCCTGCGTATGGAGCACGGTATTGTGGCCAGTGGCGGCCAGCGGCATGAATCCAACATCATTGCCCTGTATGAATTTCAAAATATCGGTGCGAATACCATTGCTTACGATACCAGTGGGGTGGAGCCGGCACTGAATCTAAGTATCTCCGGTGAGGTCAACTGGCTGAGTAATTACGGTATCGAAATCGTCAACGGTAAGGCCCAGGGCAAAACCGATACCAGTAAGAAACTACACAACCTTATTCGTGCCACCGGTGAATACACCATTGAAGCCTGGCTTGTCCCGGCCAATGTGACTCAGGAAGGCCCGGCTCGCATCATTAGCTATTCCGCCGGTAACGATGCGCGTAACTTTACCCTTGGCCAGACTCTGTACAATTACAATTATCTGCACCGCAGTACTACCACCGATCTCAACGGCAGCCCGGATCTCTCCACCAATGATGATGACGAGCGCCTGCAGGCCACCCTGCAGCATGTGGTTATTACCTATGATTCCTTGAGCAGCAGCAATGCTCGCCGCATCTACATTAATGCGGAATACACCGGGGATGCCGATCCTGCCTCGGCCGGTAGCATTGAAGACTGGGATGACAGTTACGCATTCATTCTCGGCAACGAGGCCTCCAATGATCAACAATGGCAAGGGCGCATTCGCATGGTGGCGATTCACAACCGCGCCCTCACCCAGGCTCAAATCCAGCGCAATTTTGATGCCGGGGTGGGCCAGATACTCTATATGCTATTCAATATCAGTCATCTGATCGATGTGCCGCAAAGCTACATCATGTTTGAAATGTCCCAGTTTGATGATTACAGCTATATGCTCGCCAAACCGACCTATGTCACTCTCGGCGATGACCGTCCCGGCAATATCCAGATCAAGGGGATTCGTCTGGGTATAAACGGCACCGAAGCCGATGTGGGTCAGGCCTGGGTGAATGTCGACAGCACACTAACCGCCTCCAGCTACACGGAAAGCGGTCAGCAACTCTCCACCATGGGCACCATTTTCCCTCTGGAAAAAGGCAAGGACAGTGATGAGTTTTTCCTCACCTTCGACATCATCGGCAGCAACACCAATGCCATGAGTCGTGGCGGCAACTTCAGCCCGGCCGCCATCCCGGCCCCGGCCCCGGCTTCGGACATCGGCCTGCGAACTTTTGAGGAAATCAACAATAGCATGGCGGAAGTCACTGGAGTCACGGTACAAAGCCACACCTATACCGATGGCAGCAGCACCACGACCTTCGACAAAGTGAAACAACAACTACCTAGTGTAGAGAACATCGAAGGCTTTGTTTCCGCTCATCAGGTTGCGATTACCCAGCTGGCCTTTGATTATTGCAATACCATGATTGAAGACAGTGCCTTACGCAGCGCCTTCTTTGGCAACGGCTTTGACTTCAATGCCAACGTCGCCACTGCCTTTGCTAATAAACCCACCACCATCAATGCGCTGGCCACCAGCCTGTACAGCAAAATGGTAGGCAGTAATATTGGGACCGGGCCAACCTACACTGAAGTCCGCACAGAATTAAGCAGCGACATCGATGCTGACAGTGATACTAAGGGCGATGGTCTGTTCGAACAGCTTGCTGCAGATTGCCCGGCTGTAACCAATTGCACCGACGCGGCTCGCACTCGCACCATCGTAAAAAGCATGTGTACTGCCGTACTCGGCAGTGCCGCCATGTTGATTCAATAGAGGACGTATTTTATGGCTAAGAAATCAAAACACCCCACTAACGACGGCCCCTATTACCACCGTGATCACAAACGCCCAGTAACCCGGCGCGACTTTCTCGGTCAGGGCTTCCTCGCCGGTTCCGGACTGGTGCTGGGCAGCAGCCCGCTACTGAGTCTGTTTGCCAGCCCCGGTGTCGCCAATGCCACCCTATCCAGCGATATGCAGGCACTGCAAGCCGCCTGCGGCATTACCTCGGTGGGTGCCGGAAAGGTTCCCTTTATCTGCTTTGATCTGGCTGGCGGCGCGAATATTTCCGGCTCCAACGTACTGGTTGGCGGCCGTGGCGGACAACTGGACTTTCTCTCCACTGCGGGTTACAGCAAGCTCGGCCTGCCTGGGGATATGCTGCCTTCCGCCAGTCAGGGTAATTTCATCGACACTAGCATGGGCCTGGCCTTTCATTCCGACAGTGCTTTTTTGCGTGGTATTCAGGCGCGCGCCACGACCAGCACACTAGCCAATACCAATGGTGCGATCATCCCGGCACGCTCGGGTAACGACACCGCGAACAATCCCCACAACCCGATGTATGGCATTTATAAAGCCGGGGCGCGCGGCGAGTTGCTAGATCTTATTGGCTCACGTAATTCAGAATCCGGCGGTAACTCCGTTGCCCCTCCCACCATGATCGATGTCGAGGCCCGGCCTACCAAGGTGGATCGGCCCAGTGATGTACAGGGCATGGTCGATACCGGTAGCCTTGTAGACGCAAACACCAAAGACAGCACCGATGCAGTAAAAGTCATGGAGTCAGTCACCCGCCTCAGTCGTAAAAAACTCGACAAGGTCAGCACCGGGCTGAGCACCGATGCGGCCATCAAAGACAAGATTGAATGCGCCTACGTAAAAAGCGCCGGACTGGTGGATCGCTACGGTGATCCTGCTACCCTCGATCCCACACCAGCAGGTGACACCGACATAGCCGCCATCTTCCCGGACTTCGATACCGCTACCAACCGTGATCGGGGTGAATTCCGAAAAACTGCCTCGATAATGAAACTCGTCGTCAACGGCTATGCCGGAGCCGGCACCATACAGATGGGCGGTTTCGACTACCATACTGGCGACCGCGAAGCTGGAGAGAACCGAGACTTCCGTGCCGGGCAGTGCATGGGAGCCTGCCTGGAATATGCTGCAAGCGTCGGCCAGCCATTAATGCTCTATGTCTTCAGTGATGGCTCCGTTTCCAGCAATGGCACGCTGGATAATACCCCACGAGTTGATGGCGTTACTGAGGGCGGGGGCGGCAAAGGTGTCTGGACCGGCGACAACGGTTCCACTGCCGCCTCGTTCTTCCTGGTGTATAACCCCGGTGGCCGCCCTGCTCTACGTAATACCGCCGGTGACTCCGCCGTGCATCAGCAGATCGGCTACATGGACTCCGGTGCCTCCACCATCACCTCCTCCAGCCCGGCGGCCAATAACGTCAACCTGCTGGTGGAAATGATCGTGCTCAACTACATGGCACTGCACAGTGAACAGGGTAATTTTTCCACCCTCTTCCCCAACCACGGGCTGGGCAGCGATCTGGATAAATACATGGCCTTTAATAGCATTGTCTGATTTATTCCAGGTACGCAGCGACCATGTACGGCTAAAATCATCCAAAGGCACTGAGGCAGGAAAAATCCGCCCGTGCCTTGTGCTGCAAAGTGATTTGCTGAATGAAGCCAATCATCCGAGTACAACGGTATTGCCATTAACGACACAGTTAATTGATGATGCTGAACCTTTGCGCTACCGCATTAAGTCACGCGATAAACTGAAATCTGATTCCGATATTATGCTAGATCAAACAAGAACCATTGATAATCGCCGAATGACAGCAGCAGTGCTCACAACACTCAGCAGCGCAGAAATAATTGAAGTAGATATATTATGGCAAACCGTTTTAGGACTTGAATAAATGGTTAATCATTGTCGGTTCGCCCTTTACCCTTCGGGTACAGGTACAACAAACAAATATGGCTGAAGCTAAAGCCTACAGGTAAGTTGTTATCATCTGCTTTTCAACGCAAACTCGCTTTATGATGCTCACTGCCCGACTCTTTCTATTCACCCTCTGTTTTTTATTCGCAACACTCAGCCATGCACAAAAGCCTCAACCTGACTGGCAAATAATCGAAAATTACGACGATATTCTGGTCTACAGCGCGGCGGTAAGCGGCTCAAAGATCATCAAGGTCAAAACCAAAGTCACGATCGCCGCCTCACTGGAATCCATTCGCCTGATTCTGGACGATGCGCCTCGTCGTCATCAATGGGTTCCTCATCTCGGCCATTCCAAAGTATTGCAGCAACTATCAAACACCGAACGGCTGGAATACAGCCACTTCATCGCCCCCTGGCCGGCCTCAGATCGGGACTTTGTGTATCGCATTCACCTGCAACAACAAAGTGACAGGCAACTTATTTTTCAGATGCGTTCTGAAGTTAATGCGTTAATGCCAGAACAGACAGGTATCATCCGCGCCGAACTGGTCGAAAGCGTATACACCATGACCGCTCTGAGCCCGGAGCTGACCCAGGTCGAACTCATTTTTCACGCCGATCCCAAAGGCTGGCTGCCAATCTGGATCATCAACATCATTCAGCGTCATCTACCCTTTATGATGTTAAAAAATCTGCGCGCACGGGCTGAGGGACGAGAGCTGTGGTAAATTAACACTATGTACTCACGCATTTGCCGCCTCCCCCTGTTACTAATACTCATCAACCTACTGCTGCCTACTCCCCTCATGGCACAGTGGTTCGAGGATGAGCAGGCCATCATGGGTACGCCGATACGGGTCGAACTGTGGTCTGACGATGCGTCAGAGGCCAAAGCCGCCATCAAGGCAGTAATGAGCGAAATGCAGCGCATCGATGCCCTCATGAGCCCGTTCAAGGACAATAGTGAGTTAGCGCGTATTAACCGGCAAGCCGGTGATACCCCTGTTATTCTTAGCAAAGAATTGTTTCAACTCATCCTGCGGGCAGAAACTGTTTCCGAGATGACCGGGGGCGTATTTGATCTCAGTTTTGCCAGCGTCGGCTATCTCTATGATTACCGCAAAGGCATCCACCCTTCGACAAAGGAAATAAAAGCACAGCTCCCTGCCGTCAATTACCGCGCCATTAAACTGGATAGCAAAACCCGCAGCATATTTTTCAGCCTGCCCGGCATGCGTATCGATCTGGGTGGCATAGCCAAAGGCTATGCCGTAGACAAAGCCGCTCACCTGCTGCGACAGCGCGGGATTCAACATGCCTTAGTCAGCGCCGGCGGTGATAGCCGCCTGCTCGGTGATCGGCATGGCCGCCCCTGGATGATTGGCATCCGCCACCCGCGCGACACGCCAAAGAAAACTACGGCCGAAAAAGCCCGTACCAGCCCCGTGGTGCTACCACTGTCGAATATCGCCATTTCCACTTCCGGCGATTACGAGCGTTTCTTCATTCGAGACGGTGTGCGCTATCACCACATCATTAATACCAAAACCGGCCGCGCTGCCCGTGCCAGTCAAAGCGCCACCGTCATCGGCCCCGATGCCACCCTCACCGATGCGCTTTCCACCAGTGTTTTCATCCTCGGTGCAAAAAAGGGAATTGCGCTAATTAATCGTCTGCCCGGGTTCGATGCTGTGGTTATTGATAGCCACGGCCAGTTACATTACTCGGATGGGCTGATGCCCCCGCAGAAGTAAGAATGGAAGCAAATAATCCAGACGGCTTGGGTATTTTGTGACCGTTTCTACAGCATCTTTTAGCAACTGCCGCTAAAGTTACAAAAGCAGATAAATCTTATAATCCTGACAAGCGGCTATCCATATTCACCACTTCGGGCTATGTTAAAAAACCCCCTTCCTGTAAAATGGATTCTTAACATAAACTCAGGGGTTTATGTGACACTTTACAGGCAGGCCATGAACAACGGCGATAACAACATCGATAACACACCATGATAAAATTTATTTTCATATTGTTTACTCTGCTGCTATCCACGACCGCTCTACAGGCGGCAGAAAAAACAGCGGCAACTAAAACCGCCAGCACACCGATCCCCGCTAAAAAACAATCACTGGAAAGCCGGGTTCAGGATCTGAAAAAACAGGTGTTAGAACTTAATCGCGATCTATTCCAGCTCGAAGAAGAATTACTGTTTCCCGCCAATACCCAGTTCACCGTTTTCCTTTCTTTCGACATTGGTGATTACTTCAATCTCGATGCAGTACAAATAAAACTTAATGACAAGGTAGTTGCCAACCACCTGTACACTGAACGTGAAATCAATGCACTCAAACGCGGCGGGACTCAACGGCTTTATCTGGGCAACCTACGTTCGGGTGAACATGAACTGGTGGCTTTTTTTACCGGCAAGGGCCCGAAGGGACGAGACTACCGCCGAGGCAGCAGCATCAAGCTTAAAAAAGGCAATGAGCCTCAATACGTCGAGTTACAAATTACGGACAATACCCGCCAGCAACAACCTGAATTTAAAATTAAAGTCTGGGATTAATCCGGCACGATGTTAATTGCCCTGAACACTCGAAAACCAACACACTCAACCATCACCTCAATCAGCCTGTTGCTGATCCTGTTGCTGTCCGGTTTATCTATTCGTCCTTTATCTGCTGAAGTCAGTGAAAATGAAGTCATTCGTGATCTGCGTTACGGCGAAGCGCTTTATTATTTTTATCAGGAAAAATATTTTACCGCCATCACCCGTTTGATGCGGGCCAGAAAATATGCGCCGATTCAACAGCATGGTGACATGCCTGAAATTCTACTGGGCGGGCTTTATCAAAGCTACGGCCTACGGGATGAATCACGACATATTTTCACCGAGCTATTAACTAACGATATTGATTACCAAACCCGCGATCAAGCCTGGTACTACCTGGGCAAATCCTACTATCAACATGGCGAGTATGACAAAGCCAGTCACGCGCTAAACCAGATCACCACCACCCTGCCGGCCATCCGCAATGAAGAGCGATTTAATCTGCTGGCGAATATTTATCAGCATCAGGGCAAGCCCGAAAAAGCCGTCGAGATACTGGAAGATCTGGACAGTGATTCAGTCTGGAAACACTATGCCCAGTTTAATCTTGGCGTTGCCCTGATTAAATCCGGCCAGCCGGAAGACGGACAGGATCTACTCGAAGACAGTGGCAACATCCAGTCCCACGATGACGAACATGCCGGTTTAAAAGATCGCGCCAATCTCGCGCTGGGATTTTCCTACATTCAGCAACAGGACAGTAAGGCGGCGATTAAATATCTTAAGGAAATACGACTAGTAGGCCCTTTCTCCAACAAGGCTCTACTCGGGTTGGGCTGGGCCTACAATATAGCCGGCGATCACCGTCGAGCACTTTCCGCCTGGCGCGAACTGGCCAAACGTGATGCCATTGATCCAGCGGTTCAGGAGGCTCTGTTAGCCATTCCCTATTCCACCGATACGGTGGGAGCACCAGGACGGGCACTGGAGGAATACGAGGAAGCAATCAAGATTTATACGCAGCAACAACAACGCCTAAAGCAAGTTATCAAGCTTGTTAAACAAGGCGAGATTGAAAAAATACTGCGCACCGATACCCGTGATCTTGAAATCATCACCCCGCTGGAAATTAAGCAGGCCAGTTCAGCTCAATCGCTTCCTTACCTCAGTCATTTGCTTGCCAGCTACGAGTTTCAGGTGGCCTATAAAAATTACCGTGATCTGTTTTATCTGCGCCATGTTTTAGCCGACTGGCAGGAACAGATACCTACGCTGCAAACAATGTTAACCGAGCGTAAAAAAGCCTGGCAGAAAAAATTGAATCATATTAGCACCGATCCACGCTTACACAAGATCAATCAGCACACCCGGCTACAAAAACAGTTAAATGCAGAGTTCCAGCACATTTATAAAAAACAGGATGCACTTGCCCTCGCCTCAACCACTGAACAGGAACAGCTGGCCTTACTGCAATCTATTAAAAAACAAATTGTTCGCTTACAGACCGAAGAAAGTCTGGAAAAGGAAATGCAGGACAAGCTGGAAAAATACCGGCTTTACTACGGCATGCTTTACTGGAAGATCAGCACTGACTTTGCGCCACGCTCATGGCGGATCAAAAAAGAACTCAAACAGCTGGATGCCAGCCTGAAGACTACGTTTGAAACTCGTGATTCACTAACCCGCAGCTGGAAGAAAGGGCCGAAAAATTTCCGCGGTTATGCCCATCAACTAAAAAGCCGTCAACGCAAAATAAAACATTTAAATGTCCGCCTTGATGCACTCCTGCGCGCTCAGGCTCATCATCTACAAAAACTTGCATTGGCAAAGCTTGAACAGCGTCAACAACAGCTCAGCAATTATCAGGTTCGCGCGCAATATAATATTTCTCTGTTACTGGATAAACTTTCCACTAATAATTATCAATTCAAGGAAGCGGAAGAATGAACCGGTCGCCGCTGCTATTCCTGTTACCACTATTCATACTTGCGGCCTGCTCCTCCGGCCCGGCCACCATTGACTCGCTCTCCGATACCCCGGTGGCGGTCACACCCAAACCGGATATCAACATTACCCGCGCTCAGGCCATTGCTCACTACCGCCGTTTTATTGAACTCGCCCCCGATAGCCCCATGTACCCGCAGGCATTAAGGCGACTGGCCGAACTTGAAATCCTCAATGCCGAGGATGCCAATACTTCAGGACAGAAAGCCGATATCAAAAATGCCCGCCTACAGGCAGACAATGCCATCCAGCTCTATGCCACCTATCTGAGCACCTACCCGGACGATCCTGAAAATGATCGCATTCTTTACCAACAGGCCAAAGCCTATGAATTGCGCGGGGAAATAAGCAAAGCCCTTACTGCACTGAAGCTGCTCAGCGAAAAATACCCCGATAGCCGCTTTGTCGATGAAGCCAGTTTTCGCCGGGGTGAAATTCTCTTTACCCAGCGACGCTATGCAGAAGCTGAACAGGCCTTTCACTTAATCGGCATTCATCCAGCCTCACCCTACCGGGAAAAAGCACTGTATAAATATGCCTGGACCCTGTTCAAACAAAGCCGCTACGATGAGGCTCTGAATGCCTTTTTTAAATTACTGGACTATCAACAGCAATACGGCATGCTCAATGCGATGGACTTTGCAGATAAAGTTTCCAGTACCGAACGAGCCTTGATGGAAGATGCCATGCGGGCTATTTCACTAGCCGTCTCCTATAAAGAAGGTACAAAAACGCTTAATATCTACCTCTCCCGGCATCAGGCACAGCAATATGAAGCACTCTTATACAATAGTCTGGCTAAACTTTATTTAAGCAAAGAGCGGTACACCGATGCCGCCGACACCTTTCTTGCTTTTATCGAACGGCATCCGAATAATATACATGCACCACAATTTCACCAACAGGCCATTGCTGCCTACCAGGCCGCACAACTGCCACATCAGGTATTGCCAGCCAAAGCCGACTTTGTTAAACGCTATGATCGCTACAGCCGTTTCTGGATGGTTCAAGATGAGGAAGTACGCAATAAAATTTCGCCTCTGGTCAACCAGCACCTACGCGATCTTGCCAGCTATTATCACGCCGCTGCGCGCAAACAGAAGAAAAAGGAATACTATCAAAAAGCCGCGTACTGGTATGATTATTATCTCAGAAGCTTCCCGGATGCGGAAAATACTGTAGCAGTTAATTTCCTGCTGGCCGAAGTTTTATATGAGGGTAAAAACTATAGCCGTGCCATCACCGAGTTTGAACGTACTGCCTATGAATACCCCTATAACAAAAAAAGTGCGGAAGCCGCTTATGCCGCCTTACTCATTTATCCACGGGTAGAAAAAAAACTGGATAAAAGTCAGCGCCCGGCATGGCAACAAAAAGATATTAGCAGTGCCCTGCGTTTCAGTGATTACTTTGCCAAAGACACACGCGCCATCAGCGTACTCGCCAAAACCGCTGAAAAACTCTATGCCAGGGGAGATTATCCGCGTGCACGGGATACCGCCCGAACCTTAACCCAGCGCCTCACCGTCAACAATAAAACCAGCTTACATCGCACCGCCTGGATCGTGCTGGGCCATGCCAGCTTTGAGCTAGGTGATTTTAAAGAAGCTGAAACCGCCTACATCCATGCGCTCGAACA
>VAPK010518333.1_pt1 | contig 23603 bp, 20 predicted proteins | sample 3395031 | NCBI WGS metagenome assembly VAPK01 (sample SAMN08290443, study PRJNA428436) | hydrothermal vent metagenome | isolation source: Deep-sea hydrothermal vent chimney 1 | place: Pacific Ocean: Juan De Fuca Ridge
CCCGGCCCGGGCTCGAACCAGGGACCCAATGATTAACAGTCATTTGCTCTACCAACTGAGCTACCGGGGAATAGGCGCGAATTTTACTGATGCACCGCTCCCGGGTCAATAGGGGCTCGGGATTAAATTGTTTTTTTCTTTAAATTTAAATAGATATTGCAAATACCAGTAGATTTTAGGGCCGGACTTGCCGTGCAAGGATTCACCGTTTGTCCTGAGTTCGTTGAAGGAAGCTTGTTAAATCCACTGTTCGTCTTGAGCTTGTCGAAGGAAGCTTGTTAAATCCACCGTTCGTCCTGAGCTTGTCGAAGGAAGCCCTTCGGCTTTACTCAGGAGAGTCCCCGCAGAAGCGCATATTATTCACTGTATTTCCACGTTCATGGTTCGACAGGCTCACCACGAACGTGGAAATATGCAGAGACGTAGGAGAGAATACATAGGATCGTAGGAATACGCAGGAAAGTCACATGAACGTGGATATCCACACATGATTGTAGATGTCCACAAGAGTTACCGTGCAAAAATCCATCGTTCGTCCTGAGCTTGTCGAAGGAAGCTCTTCGGCGTTGCTGGAGAGCCCCTTCGGCGTTGCTCAGGAGAGCCCCTTTGGCGTTGCTCAGGGATATCCTGTGGTCTTGAATCTCGATCTAGTCTTCCTGAGGACAACTTAGGGCTTGTCCATTGGCACGTGTTCGGCTGAAGCGAACACGGCCGGTTTTAGATAGAATCAGTGCACGTGCTGAGTCGGGATCGCCGTTGTAGCAGAGGGTGAAGCTGCCATTGGTTTTAGTGATGCCGGTGGCTCGAAAGGCAATAAAGTTGGAGGATCGAAAAGCCCGATAGTCTAGATTGATAGCCATGTGCAGGGCTGAGGTTGCAAATATGAGGGGTTCGTCTTCATCTCGTTGCCGGTTGCGCAGTTGATCATCAAAGATAATCCAGCCTTGTTGCCAGCGACCGGCAGAAGTACAGGTTTGCTGGTTTTGGCTTTTACATATCACCACGTGAGATTCCCGTTTCACGGCTTCACTACGCGCCAAAGCCAGGCTCCGGGATAGCAGGTTGGTGCTGCTAACCAGTCGGCTATTGGCCAGATAAGTTTGAAAACCAGGAATGGCGGTTCCAAATACTAGCGAGATGATCGCCAGTGTGGTCATGACATCCATCAGGCTGGTACCCCTGCAATGGGGGTGTGGCGCGCGGGCACGAGCCAGGTGGCATTTGACATCCATGTCAATTCTCCTTCGAGTGGTTTTAGAGAAACACTATAATAAAATAACCAGTAAAACGTAAGGTGTTTTAAATATTTTCCAGTCGATCCAGCGCGTCGTCCAGGTTTGCCATGCTGGTGGCAAATGACAGACGCATATAGCCGGGGCTGCCGAAGGCGGAGCCGGGGACCAGAGCGACCCCCGCGTGCTCCAGCAGATAGCCGGTGAGTTCGACATCATCTTTCAGAGCCAGCCGCGTAATCAGGCCGCTTATTTCAGCAAAGGCGTAGAAGGTGCCCTGAGCCGGGAGGCAGCTAATTCCATCTATTTTGTTGAGCCGTTTTACCACATGATCATGGCGTTTTTTAAAGGCTTCGAGCATCTCTGCAACGCAGGCTTGATCGCCTTCCAGTGCCGCCTGTGCAGCGACCTGTGAAATTGAAGTGGGATTTGAAGTGCTTTGTGACTGCACTTTTTTCATTGCCTTGATCAGTGTTGCCGGTCCAGCGGCATAGCCAATGCGCCAGCCGGTCATGGAGTAGGCCTTGGACACACCATTGAGCACCATACAGCGATCATAGAGCTCGGGACAGGCATTGAGAATATTGCAAAAAGGCTCATCCGCCCAGAGAATGTGTTCGTACATATCATCGGTGGCTATCAGCACCTGGGGATGGCGGAGTAACACTTCGGCTAGTGCAGCAAGTTCGGCGCGGGTGTAGGCCATACCAGTAGGATTCGATGGGCTGTTAATCACGAACAGGCGGGTACGTGGAGTGATGGCCGCTTCCAGCTGCTCGGGGCTGATACGAAAATTCTGCTCGATGCCCGCACTGATGATAACCGGCTTGCCATCGGCCAGCAGCACCATGTCCGGGTAGGACACCCAGTAGGGCGCAGGAATAATGACCTCGTCCCCCGGATTTAATAGTGCCTGTACCAGATTGTAAAAACTCTGCTTGCCGCCGCAGGAAACCAGTACCTGATCCGGGTTATACTTCAGCCCGTTATCACGTTTGAATTTGTCGACAACCGCCTGTTTCAGTGCCGGTGTTCCATCCACCGCCGTATATTTAGTGAAGCCTTCATCCAGGGCGCGTATTGCGGCCTGTTTGATGTGCTCCGGGGTGTCGAAATCCGGCTCACCGGCACCTAAACCGATAATGTTTTTACCTTCGGCCTTGAGTGAATTGGCAAGGGCGGTAATGGCCAGTGTGGCTGAGGGTTTGATGCGCTGAACGCGGTCCGAGAGTCTGATTTCCAATGGCGGAATCTTCCTGAATGCTGAGATAAAACCATGTATTATATTGGAAACTGGAAGCATACATAATGCCATGAACGATCTTTTTAAGCTAAATTCCGAATTTGAACCGGCTGGTGACCAGCCAAAGGCCATAAATGAACTGGTTGAGGGGTTAAAAGCTGGCGAGGCGGGTCTGACCCTGTTAGGTGTGACCGGATCGGGTAAAACCTTCACTGTCGCGAATGTGATCCAGCAGTTACAGCGGCCAACCTTGATTCTGGCGCATAACAAGACCCTGGCCGCCCAGCTTTATGGGGAGATGAAAGAATTTTTCCCCGATAATGCGGTGGAATATTTTGTTTCCTATTATGACTATTATCAGCCCGAGGCCTATGTGCCTGCTTCGGATACCTTTATCGAAAAAGACGCATCGATCAATGAGCATATTGAGCAGATGCGCTTGTCGGCAACCAAATCACTATTAGAGCGCAAAGACACCATCACCGTCGCTACCGTCTCGGCCATATATGGCCTTGGTGATCCCGATGCCTATATGAAAATGCTCCTGCATCTGGTGCGGGGTGAGCGTATTGAGCGGCATAAAATTTTGCAACGCCTGACCGCCATGCAGTATAACCGCAATGATGTAGAGCTGCATCGGGGAACCTATCGGGTGCGCGGGGAGGTGATTGACATCTATCCGGCGGATTCTGATCGTGATGCGGTGCGAGTCGAGCTGTTCGATGATGAAATTGAACAGCTGAGTTATTTTGATCCGCTCACCGGTGAGGTGCTCAAGCGGGTGCCGCGTCTGACCATTTATCCCAAGACCCATTATGTTACCCCCAGGGAAACCATCATCAATGCGATTGAGCACATTAAGGCCGAGTTGAAAGCCCGGTTAGTGCATCTCTACGAGGCCAATAAACTGGTTGAGGCACAGCGATTGGAACAGCGGGTAAAATATGATATTGAGATGATGCTGGAGCTGGGCTACTGCTCAGGCATTGAAAACTATTCCCGCTATCTCTCTGGGCGCAATCCCGGCGAACCACCACCGACCTTCATTGATTACCTGCCAGATAATGCGCTGCTGGTGATTGATGAATCTCACGTGACGGTGCCTCAATTGGGAGCCATGTATAAAGGTGATCGGGTGCGCAAGGAAAATCTGGTGGAATACGGCTTTCGTCTGCCTTCGGCACTGGACAATCGCCCCCTGCGCTTCGATGAATTTGAACGGCTGGTACCGCAGACTATTTATCTCTCCGCGACACCAGGGCGGTATGAGAAAGAACATACAGGAGCGATGATTGAGCAGGTTGTGCGCCCGACGGGGCTGGTAGATCCCGTTCTGGAAGTACGACCGGCCATCACCCAGGTAGATGATCTGCTATCTGAAATTAGCAAGCGTACGGATGTTGGTGAACGCGTTCTGGTTACTACCCTGACCAAACGTATGGCCGAGGATTTGACCGACTATCTGGCTGAGCATGGAATACGGGTGCGTTATATGCATTCGGACATCGACACCGTGGAGCGCATCGAGATCCTACGTGACCTGCGTCTGGGGGAATTCGATGTACTAGTGGGAATTAACCTGTTGCGTGAAGGCCTGGATATCCCCGAAGTTTCCCTTGTGGCGATTTTAGATGCAGATAAGGAAGGCTTCCTGCGCTCAGATCGTTCTTTGATTCAGACCATCGGTCGTGCCGCACGTAATGTCAATGGCAAGGCGATTCTCTATGCCGATAGAATTACCGGCTCCATGCAGCGGGCGATGGAAGAGACTGAACGCCGACGGGAAAAACAGGAAGCATTCAATCGCGAACATGGCATAGTCCCGACCACAGTAAAAAAAGCGGTATCTGATATTCTTGAAGGTGCGTATGGGGCGGCTGCTGCGAATAAGCGTCACCGGAATAAGGTCGCTGAGGAGTCAGGTCAGTATGCAAGTCTGTCATCAGAAATGTTAGTTAAGAAAATTAAGCAACTGGAGCAGCAGATGTTTAAGCATGCCCGTGAGCTGGAATTTGAAGAAGCCGCACAATTACGGGACGAAATTGATGAGCTACAAAAACAGGAATTGGGTCTGGGTAATAAAATCACCGTTCGCCCTGAGCCTGTCGAAGGGTGAATGGCCTTAACCCAAAAATTACCGTTCGCCCTGAGCGAAGTCGAAGGGTAAGTAGGATTAATCAGCCAGAATTGGGTAAAATTCACCCAAAAATACCACCCCACTCCACAACATCCTCTTTCAAATTAAACACTTGATTAAGTTTTAAGACCTGATATTATCATATGCGTTCAATGATTGAACAGTGTGGAGTGTATGGCGACTTGAGTGAAGAAACGACCTACAAATTGCTGAAACTGGTAAAGGAAAATCCCCATTTGAGCCAGCGAGAAATTGCGGCACAGATGGACATCAGTCTGGGCAAGACCAACTACTGCGTTAAATCGCTGATCAAAAAAGGCTATTTAAAAGCCAGAAATTTTTACGACAATAATAATAAAAAAGCCTATATGTATATCCTGACTCCACGGGGTATCGATGCAAAGGCTAGATTGACGTATAGCTACCTGAAAATAAAAGTGCGCGAGTATGAGGAAATAAAGAAAGAGATCCATAGTCTCAAACTTGAAACTGCGCAATTTGAAGAGAAGGGAAAATAAGTACGCTTATGAGCGATCAACGTTCCTGGTATTTAATCCATACTAAACCCCGGATGGAAAAGCACGCCGAGGAAAACCTCAATCGTCAGGGTTATGAAACCTATTTACCCATGGTAAAACTTCGCCGTCGGCGGAGTAATCGTTATATCCATATAGTCGAAGCTTTCTTTCCAAGATACATATTTATTCACCTAAGTTCAAAAGTTGATAATTGGGCACCGATACGATCTACTCTGGGTGTTTCCCGTCTCATCCAGTTTGGAGGCATACCTGCAATAGCTCCTGCCGAGTTGATTGGATTATTGAAAGCCAATGAAGATGGTTTTGGTTATCAGGAAATAGAAAAAAAGGAAATGAAGGCGGGTGATACGATCAATGTTATAGATGGCCCATTTATAGGGCAACAAGGGATATTTCAATATAGTAAAGATGCTGAACGTGTTGCCGTATTGCTTGATGTGGTAGGAAAAAATACACGGGTGATATTGAATATGAATGAGTTGCAACTAACAATTTAATAGCTGGTGAACTTTGGATTTTTAGATTGTTATATTAAATATAAAAAAGGTAGCTGAAAACATTATGAACAATAATGAACAAACGCAGCGAGCAAGTGAAAACCAGCCTGTTTGTAAACCAGATGATGAACTTACCTTAAAAGATATTTTTCAGGTTTTGTTTCGGGGAAAAAAAATCATCATGCTGGTAATGATGATTACAACCCTGGGTGCTTTAGGATATATTGCTTCTAAAAAAAATATTTATAATGCATACATAGTATTAAAACCTGCTCTCGGCTGGAGTAATGGCGATATTTTAGCCTTACCCGAGGTTCTTTTTGGTGATAAAGAAAAAAATAAAGTGATGGTCAAAGAAGCATATATACGAACAATATTTATAGGTGAGGTTAAATCACCCGCATTAATGAAAAACTATTTTAGTAAAAAAAATAGCTTTGACATAGGGAATAAAGACGGTATCGAAAATGTAAATAATGAACACGTTATTGATGAGATGATTCAGGAAATGCAGGTGTATTTTGACAACAATAATAAAATCACTATAAGTGCAGATAGCCAAAATAAAAATATAGGCTTATGGCTGGACGGTATCGTAGAGTTAGCGAATAAGAGTGTGAGGCAGAAAATTGTAAACAAGGTTCAGGGGGATATTGGTGAGTATGTTAAGAAAATAACAACAAATATAGGTGTGGTGCGTACCATATCCAGGTACGAGCGCGAAGATGAATTAGTAAGGTTGCAAGAACAATATGAGCTGGCAAAAAAATTGGAGATAAATAATAACTCTTTTGAGTTTGCTGGGCCTGAGTATCTTAAGGGGATGCGGTTTATTAAAGCAGAAATTGAGAGTTTGAATAGGCGCAAGTCAGATGATGCATATATAACTGGTTTGCGTAAATTGCAGGAGCAGGTAAATTTTTTAAAAAATTTTGATATAAAATCTATTTTTAATGATGGCGCATTAATGGTAGTTAAAGAGACTGCTGGTAGCACTACACAGCTTGTAGCCCCAAATAAAAAACGAATTATTGCACTGGCTATTGCTTTAGGGGGGATGTTGGGAGTTATTTTGGTGTTTATATTAGAGACTTCCGGTGTGGCTTTTATCAAAAAAGAGCAACAAGTAAATAAGAGTAGGAGCTAATTAGAGTCTTTACGAATACTATCTGCTTATGCAGTTGCTAGAAGTTTAAGAAATGTGTTGATTGGAAATTAGATATATTTAATTTTCGTTTCTATAAGGGGTTTAAAATCCCCCATAAATATTTGCTGAACTGCAATATATATTAGGCATGAACGCGCCTCTATTTATACTTACTTTCTAGTATGGTAGGGCGGTAGCGTGTTTTTTTGCCTTAGGGCTTACGATTTTATATTTAATGAGAGCACTTCTGTAATAAGGTCTTTGATGATTGTAAGTTTTAATGCGACTTTCTGATGCGATTGCTAAATTAAATTATTAATTTTTTGTGAGAATATGAAAAGTAATCCTGATACAGAACGAAATATAGTACAAAAAATATGGGCTGTTTTATCGTCTTCTGAACGAAGTAGTGTCTTTGTTTTATTTTTATTGATGTTTATAGGCATGATACTCGAGACATTAAGTGTTGGCTTGATCGTTCCAATAATAGTAGTCTTAGCAGAGAATGATATTGCAAATAAATATCAAAAGTTAATTCCGCTATTAGACTTTTTGGGTGATCCAAGTCCAAATAAGCTGGTAACGATAAGTATGGTTGCCCTCATTATTGTTTATATTATAAAAAATATTTTTCTCGCATTTCTTGCCTGGTATCAAACACGTTTCATTCATGTTGTTGGCGCAAAACTTTCTACGTTGCTTTTTAAAGTATATTTACATCAACCATATACGTTTCATTTGCAACGCAACTCTGCTCAGTTGATACGCAATGTACTCAGTGAGGTTGGTGTATTTATGAGTGGGCTAACTTCTGTTATGTTACTGGTTTCAGAGTTGTTGGTTATTTTTAGTTTGAGTACAATGCTTATATTAATTGAACCTGTTAGTGCAACTATTGTAATTCTTGTGGTGGGAGTCACAGGGTTTTTGTTTCATCAGTTTACTCGAGTGCAAATTAAAAAATGGGGGGTTTCTCGACAATACCATGAGGGGATGAAAATTCAACACCTACAACAGGGACTTGGTGGCGTAAAAGATGTAAAACTTCTTGGTAGGGAAGCTAACTTTTTAGCAAGATACGCTACTCATAATTATGAAAGTGCTCGCGTTAGACAAATGATGCAAGTGCTAAAACAGTTGCCTCGATTATGGTTAGAAATATTGGCAGTAACTGGTTTAGCAAGTTTGGTTTTAAGTATGTTATACCAAGGACGAGATATGGATTCAATATTACCAATATTGGGTTTGTTTGGCGTTGCAGCTTTTCGTTTAATGCCATCAGCAAATCGCATTATAGGTGCTATCCAGGCTATTAGGTTTGATTTGCCGGGTATTAATGTCTTATTTGAGGAGCTGAATCTTAGGGTTCCATCGACGCAAACATCTAATAATCAGAATAATTGTTTTTTGAATCAAATAGTTCTGAATAATATATCTTACAAATATAAAACATCAGAAGCCTATGCGTTAGAAAAATTAACATTACGAATTAATCATGGCGAGTCGGTTGGTTTTATTGGTGCAAGTGGTGCGGGTAAAAGTACATTAATTGATATTATACTGGGATTGCTGGTACCTGAAACAGGAGAAGTATGTGTTGATAATGAAAATATACATAAAGATATAAGAAACTGGCAGGATCATATTGGCTATGTTCCACAAACAATATATCTTACAGATGACAGTCTGCGTCGCAATATTGCCTTCGGTTTGGCTGATGAAGAGATCGATGATACTGCAATAGAAAATGCGATAAAAGCAGCTCAGTTGGAAGAGCTTGTTAAATCATTGCCAAAGGGTGTTGAAACAGAGGTTGGCGAAAGGGGGGCTAGACTTTCTGGGGGGCAACGTCAGCGAATAGGTATTGCGCGTGCGCTATATCATGATCCGTCTGTTCTGGTATTGGACGAAGCAACTAGTTCATTAGATATAATAACAGAAGCAGGTGTAATGGAAGCCGTTCAGGCCCTTCATGGAGCTAAAACTATTATTGTTGTGGCTCACCGTTTAAGCACAGTGGAAAACTGTGATCGTCTTTATAAGCTTGAAAAGGGAATAATAATTGATGAAGGGACGCCTGATAATTTGCTCAGGTTTACTAAATAAAACCTGACTTAATCTGCAGGTTGTTAATAACCTGAAAACGATTTAAATAACTAAAGTGTGAACAAATGAAAACTAATATTGACAGGATTCTTTCTGGAAATAATTCAAATTATTGTTATGTTATTGCGGAAGCTGGTTTAAATCATAATGGATCAATTGAAATAGCTAAAAAATTGATTGATGTTGCTGCTGTTGCGGGAGCTGATGCAGTCAAGTTCCAGAAACGAACAGTTGGCACTCTGGCTGTTAAAGCAGTTCTTGATGCTAAAGATGATCGCTTTCCTGAATTTGGTAGTACTTATCGGGAAATTCGAGAACATCTTGAGTTTACGTTAGATGAATATCGTGATCTAAAAGCATATGCTGAATCGAAAAACTTGGACTTTATTGTTACTGCTTTTGATATTGATGCAGCAGATTTTCTGGATGAATTGGGTATAGAAATTTATAAGCTTGCAAGTCATAGTGCTACGAATCTTGAACTATTAGAATATTTGTCTAAAACGAGCAAACCAGCAATTTTATCGACAGGTATGGCTGAACTGGATGAAGTTGATACTGCCGTAGATCTTTTTAAGAAATATAAAACGCCCCTGTATCTCTTACATTGTGTTTCAGTTTACCCAACGCCTCTTGATGAATGTAATTTAGCCATGATTGATGTACTTAGGGAACGTTATCAATTACCTACTGGATATTCAGGTCACGAATTAGGTTATTTACCAACAGTGCTTGCAGTTTGTATGGGGGCGCAGATGGTTGAACGTCATTATACCTTAGATAAGAGTATGGTTGGTTTTGATCATAAAATGTCTCTTGAACCAGATGAACTTGTTGCGATGGTTAGAGATATACGCAATGTCCCCACAATTCGTGGCAATGGAGAGAAAAAAGTTAGTGAAACTGAATGGATAACTCGCCGTAAATATCATGTTTCCATGGCATCAGCAGATGCAATTCCTGCAGGTACTGTGCTGACCGAAGCTATGGTGACATATCGTAATCCGGGCACAGGAATTCCCTCAAAGTTAGCCCATACGGTGTTAGGGAAAAAGGCCATTAAGCACATTGGTGTTGATGAATTACTTTCAGAAAAAATGTTTGAATAATATATCTGCTATGACTGATATCTCCATAATTGTTCGTACAAAAAATGAAGAGCGTTGGATTGGACATTGTCTTGAAATGCTCGAAAAGCAGGATCATAAGGACTTCGAAGTCATTCTTATTGACAATGAAAGTTCAGATCATACGGTAGAAGTTGCGAAGCGTTACAATCTAGCGAAAATAGTCAATATTAGTGAATTTCGACCCGGTCATGCAATAAATGAAGGAATACGTGCATCTAAAGGTAAATTTATTGTCTGCCTTTCTGCACATTGTATACCTAAGAATACTGACTGGTTGTCGATTTTACGCCGTAATTTTGATACAGAGGAAAATATAGCTGGAGTCTACGGCCGACAATTGCCTGTTAGTTTTACTGATGCAGTGGACAAACGCGACCTGCTCATCGTCTTTGGACAGGATCGTCGTGTTCAGATTAAAGATTATTTTTTCCATAATGCAAATAGTATGTTTCGTCGAGATGTTTGGGAGCAGCATCCTTTCGATGAGCAAGTTACCAACATAGAAGATCGTGTCTGGGGTAAAGCAGTCGTAGGTGCTGGGTATCGTATCATCTACGATCCGGAAGCGGCTGTTTACCATCATCATGGTTTGCATCAAGGTAATACACCTGAACGCGCAAAAGGTGTGGTTTCAATAATTGAACAAGTAGACAAAAATGTATTGAATGAGCTTCCTGAGTCATTACGACCTGAGAATGCAAATATTGCCGCAATTGTACCGATACAAGATGAAATAATTGTGGGTAGTCTTGAAGAACGATTACTAGAAAAAACAATATCTTCTTTAAAGGAAGCAAAATACGTTAATAATATTTATTTAGTTACGTCGAATATTAATTATTCAGAACGTTTTGATGTGAAAAATATAGATCGAAGAGAACTAGCCTGTGCGGAATTAATGAGCTTAGATGATTTATTGGAAGCATCGCTCATTGAAATAGAAAAACAACAATATTTTCCTGAAGCTTTATTATATGTTAATTATGATTATGCTTTTCGTCCTGATGGATTATTTGATGATCTTATCTTGGATGCTCAATATAAAGGTTATGACAGCGTTTTCACTGGTTTTGTGGAATATGGACACTACTGGTTTCGTAGTGGAGACGATGAATTTAAACAAACTGACTCATCAATGAAATCAAGAAATCAACGCGATCCCATTTATCGGGCATTGTATGGACTTGGTTGTGTTAGCTCTGTCTGGGTCATTCGTTCAGGTAAAATGATAGGTGGTAAAATCGGTATACTACCGATTGAAGACTCACGTAGTGGATTACGACTTCGAGAGTTGGGCTCGGAAAAAGTTTATGAAGCATTTCTACAAAACAATTAAATTAATCGGTAAAGCAAGATGAATTTTCCTCCTCGTATCCTGGCAATCACCCTGGCTCGTGGTGGTTCTAAATCTGTACCAATGAAAAATATACGTCCCATTCTTGGCATTCCTCTTATCGCCTATACCATTGCGGAAGCATTGCGCAGTACAAAAATAAGCCGTTATATAGTATCTACGGACGATGAACAGATTCGTGATGTTGCTTTGAAATATGGAGCCGATGCCCCATTTTTACGGCCAACAGAATTTTCTACTGATACGGCCAGCTCAGTTGCTGCTTTACAACATGCGGTAAACTGGATCGAAGAAGAGGAAGGTCAAAAATATGACTTTATTATCGAACTGATGTGCACCAATCCATTAAAAACAGTTGAAGATATAGACACGTCAATAGAGAAGTTAATAGCGACGGGTGCAGATTCTGTTATAGCGGTACATAAGCTTGAAGATCATCATCCTGCTCGAATCAAAAAAATTATTGATGATAAAATTATTGACTTTTGCATTCCAGAAATTCCTGAAATGCGTAGACAAGATCTTAAACCGGATGCGTATATTCGCAGTGGCTCCATCTATGCTTTGAAACGGGATCACTTAATGGTAGAAAATTTACGTTATGGTACTGAGCAAAGTCGCCCGCATATTCTTTCATCGGAACATGCAGTAAATGTAGATACAGAAATAGATTTTCTTGTTGCTGAAAAGATTCTCGAACAGTCGCCCAGAACATATATCAAACCAGTAAATAATATGGGTATCGGATGAAACCAAAAATACTTGTTATTACGCCTGTTAGACATATTGCTGGAGTTCCAGAAACACTTGAAGGTGTCGGTCAGGTTACCTATATGGATGATCCGTCATCAGAGAAAGTTATTGATGTTATCGGTGAATATGACGCTATATATACCAACCCAAATAAATCAAAAGTATTTATTGGTAAAAAAGTGATTGATGCAGCAAAAAATCTTAAAGTGATTTGCACAGCATCGACTGGTACCAATCATATCGATAAACCGTATGTAGCTGAAAAAGAAATACCTATTCTAGCGTTAACCGAAGAACGAGAAGTCATTAACCGAATTAGTTCAACTGCTGAACTTGCTTTTGCTCTAACAATGACTGGTTTGCGACATATTGTTCGTAGCCACAATAATGCATTGAAAGGTGAATGGGACTATACCCAATATATTGGGAGACAAATGAACTGTCTTACTATTGGTGTTATTGGATATGGACGACTTGGTAGTATGTATTCGCATTATTGTAAGGCATTTGATTCTCGTGTTCTTGTTTTTGACCCTTACAAAAATGTAGAGCGAGATGATCTGGAACAGGTGGATGATATATCAACATTACTTATGGAGTCTGATGTAATAGCAATGCATGTTCATGTTACCGACGAAACCATTAGCATGATAAATAAAAAATTTTTTGACAAAATGAAATCAGACGTATTACTTGTTAACACATCTCGTGGAGATATTGTGAATGAAGTAGATTTAGTTGAGTTTTTGGCTTCTAATCAGGAAGCAAAAATTGCGACTGATGTTCTGACTGATGAAGTGAGAAATCGGATGTCTAGCCCGTTATTAAAATACGCAGAAGAAAGTGAGCAAGTCATAATTACTCAGCACATTGGTGGAATGTCACGCGAAGCACAGGAAATAGCCTATGGGCATGCTGCAAATTTACTCTCCAGATTTTTCGAATAACATATTGATTCTTATTGTTTAAATATACTATTCAGTTTTTTTATTTAATATCTCACTACTTTTTGAGGTAATAATGTCTATTGAAAGATTTTCTAAACCAAGCATTGCTGTAATTAAAAATAAAGCGTCATTCTTTCAAGAAAATGATAAGCATTTATCATATGTTAGAGAGGTAAATAAAAAATATACAGAACAACCTAAACGAACTCATTGTAAAAACTGTGGAAATCTAATTTCTGGATTCGATTTTGAATCTCATGGAGTACCATATGTTGCATGTTCAATATGCACTCATTTAAATGGGTTGCATGAAGATACTAATGAATTTGTTGAGTTTCTTTATTTAAGTGATGGAGGTTCTAATTACAAAGAGAACTATCTTAACGCCTATGATTCTCGTGTAGATGATATTTACACACCAAAAGTCGAGTTTATGAAAGATGTTTTAGCGAAAGAATTTAAATTAGAAATGTTTTCTGTATTAGATGTTGGATGCGGTGGTGGACATTTTGTCAAATCTTGTGAGAACTTAGGTTTAAGTGCTTATGGAGTTGATCCTAATGCAGCATTAATTGAACTAGGGAATCAAAAACTTAGAAATAATCGAATTGGTAATTGCTCGATAAATGAGTTTGAATCGATTATATCGAAATGTGAGCATGATGTTGTTTCTTTGATAGGAGTCATGGAGCATCTGCAGGAACCGAGGAAGGCATTATTGGCGTTTAAAGAGTCAAAAGCAAAATATTTATACTTGCAGGTTCCATTGTTTAGCTTCAGTGTTCTTCTAGAACATATCAATCAAGATGTTTTCCCTCGGCAGTTTAATGCAGGTCATACACATTTATATACTGATGAATCGTTAGATTATATTTGCAAAGAGTTTGGATTAAATAGAGTTGGTGAATGGTGGTTTGGAACTGATATGGTAGATTTGTTCCGCCATCTTGTGGTTAAGTCAGCACCTCAAAATCAAGGCGTAATGGATGGTTATATTAAAACCAACTTTTCTGACATGATTGATGAGTTGCAAAATGTTTTTGATAATAAAAAGCGTTGTTCGGGTGTAAATATGATTTTATCAAAATCATGAGCGAAAGATATAGTTCTTGCCGCTTGCTGAAAGAGTGAGTGATTTTCAAAAATTCAATAGAATAAGTTTGTAGCGCTGTTTGAGTTTTGTGATTTTGAAGTTTATTTTCCAGTAATTTGGTAAAAACCACCGTCTTTAGACAGTGACTTTGATTTCAATGTTTTGACTCATGCGCGTTTATGATGGTGCGAGGTTGATGACTTTAGTCATCAGCACCGAATGCGCTATAACCCACCTACGTTAGTAGGTGGTAATTTAGTTTCCGTAGTTATAGATAGTATTTTGACGATAATTATTGGTGAGTACCTGAGTATGATATTTAAGTGTAATAAACCAAATTTGATTCGCGTATATTCTTTACCTAGAAGTGGGAGTAATTTTCTTGCTGCTATCTTACATAATCATCCAGGTATATTCTCACTTAACAGTGGTGGTGGTTCTATTAAAAAGGTTTTTAGTTGGGAGTTTGCACGCCGGCGATCAATTTACCCTAGAGCTGACTTACGTAAGACTGAGAAAATAGTAAATTATTGGTTGCTGGATGAGTTAAAGTTACGTGGGCTGCGAGGCGAAAGACGATTTATTTTACATAGAGATCAATTAACCTGTTCTCAGAGCATTGTTAATTTACGGAACCCTTTTGGTGTACTGTCTTCTATGCATAAGTTTCATAAGAAGTATAATCAGCCAGCTTGGGATTTAACGGAAGACAAAATTATAAAGTTTGCAAAGGAATATAAAAACTATCTAGCTCTGGCGAGATCGGGTTATGTTACTCCAATATATTTTGATTCATTTATTGAGCATTTAGACTACTTTTATTTACGACTATGTGATCGATTTTGTATTGATTATAAAAATGAATATACTTCATTCCAGGAATCAATTAGTGATGTAGGCTGTCAATGTGGTGGTAACTTCACCGAAGGAATGAGTAACGAAATAATAGGAGGATTTTTTGCTAAACGTAATATTTCCTTAGAAAAGCCTAGTGAATCATTTTATTGTACAAACTGTAATCAACACGTTCTTGGTTTTGGTGGGTTTAACCCAAAATTACCAATTGATATTAAACGAATGACTAATTGGAAGAATTCATTAGATGATGAGTTATTTATTAAATTTAAAAAAATCTTAACTCGCTATCTTGGTGAGGATACAGTTAAATTATTTTTATCGTCAGACTTATCTGTAAGATTTGTTGAAAAACTTTTTGTTGGTCGTTGAGTTAAAGTAAATTTTCATAACTGCTGTTATATGCGGTGTATAGTTTTATGTGTCAATTTTTTAATGTAACTAAATAGTTAAGTGCAATACCGAGAAAGAGTAACTACATTTTTTTAATCAAAATTTGCATTGTACTGATACGAATTTTTTATATAGCAGAGCAGTTCTAACTTATATGCCTAGTAAAATTCTACATATACCATTACTAGCAGAAGCTCATAATAATACACAATTTGCAATATTTCCAGGGGAGTCAAATCCAGGAGTGATACTTTCGCAAGAGGAAGTGCTGGAATTATCACATATATATTCCAATTTATATGAAATTTATATTTCTCGTTTGTCAGTTAAATTGGTGGAAGAGTTTGGTCTAACGAAATCTGTTGCTAGCATACTTGTACGTCGAGCTTTGGTTCCATTGCTTCATTGTTTCTTGGATCGTCTGATCAGAGTAAAAAAAGCAATTGATATTGTCCCTGGTCAGTTGACTATACCAAAACAAGCCTTGTTTCCATCCCTTGATACAGTTGAAGAGTTTCAACAATGTGCAGTGGATAACCCAGTATTCAATCAATCAATAACTGGTTTTATTGGTGGTATTTGGCAGCTGCCGAAATCTGAATCAGTACCCGATAGACCTATATATAAGTCTCAGGTAGATTTTAAAAATAATCTGTCGCAATTATATAAAAGAACATTTTCCGTAATAATAAAAAAAATACTATTGCGATTTTTAAATCGATTACCATTATCACGGTTCCCCGCATTAACTATGGCAAATGCACAGGAAACATTGATAGATCATGGGTTTTATACTCGATTTTTTGAGGATGTTAGTCCAAAATGGGAGTTAGATGCAAAGCCTAAAAACATTATATTTCGAAAGAAATTACTATCTAAAAAATTTGTTGATTCTAAAGAGTTAAACGATTTTTTTAATTTAAATGGTTTAAATGAATCAGAAAAAAACAATGCAATAGTTCTTCTAAGTGAATTTTTGCAGATTTATTATCCATCAACTTTACTGGAGTCTATATCAAATAATCTATCTCATGCTTTGTATTCTCTTCAAGGCTTTGAGAATAAGAAAGTATTAATGACAAGTGGAAGGTGCACTCGTTCAGAATATGTTATTGCAGCAGCAAAACAGAAAGGATTCTTTGTTGTTGATTACCAACATGGTGGTCATTATGGTTATTTTGAGGATGTAAGTGTAATTAATGAACTCGAGTATTATGGAATAGATCAGTTTGTGAGTTGGGGATGGACAAAGCTTTCGAAAAGTATCCCTAATAAAAAAATGTTGGTTACACCTTTGCCAAGTCCATGGTTAACTGGGCGTAAGAGGTATTGGCGTAGATTAGATGTTAATAGAAGTAAACAATACGATATTCTTTTGATGCCCAATATGGTAAAGCGCTTTACTGGTGCTCCACAAGGTGCTTCATCATCAAGGATTGATTTAATTAAGGAGATGTCGTCTTTTTTACTTTCAATAGTTCGACAGTCATCTGAGAATGGGGTAAATTTACTTCACAAGCCTTATAATACTACGACTATTGGTTTACTTAGAAACACGTTAAAAGAAATGAAAGTTATAGGTGGTTCGTTATATTCTTGTGAAAAGCAATTGGACAAAGGATTAACTTATGAACTTTTACAACGCTGTCACGTCGTAGTTTGGGATCAGCCTGGCACAGGATTTTTAGAATGTCTTTCATCAGGTATTCCAACAATGATTTATTGGCCTAGAACTTATTGTCGGGAAGAGAAATGGGTCCAAGCTGATTTTAAAGAGCTTGAGTTCAATGGTGTCGTGCACAGAGACGTTAGTTCATTAGTTGGAGAAATACTTAAATTTAAACAATCGCCTGAGTTGTGGATGAAGAATCAAGAACGAATTTTAGTGATAAATAGGTTTTGTCATAAATTTGCATGGGTAAGTGATGATTGGCCTAATCAATGGAAAAGTTACTTAAAAAAACTTGGTTGATATTTTTTAATCAACATCACATTAATCAATTGCTATTAATCATTGCATACTAACGGTACAGTATGAAAAGATACACAAGTATAGAAATTTTATATATAATATAAAGCATGAAATATGATGCCAGAAAAATTAGTACAGAAGAGCAACATCTTATCCGAAAATTGGCCGTTCAAAGAGTCTTTGATGGCGAGTCGGTAGCCGAAGTAACTAGATACTTTGGATTAGGAGATAGAACGGTTTTTAGGTGGCTAAATATTGCACGAGAAAAAGGTATTAATGCTCTGGCTCCTAAAGCCCGATCTGGCCGCAATAGATTTCTATCTCCGCTTGAAGAACAAGAAGTAAAGCGTTGGATATTAGGCGGTGATCCACGCCAATACGGTTTTGATTTTGGTTTGTGGACACGTAAAATTGTGACTAACTTGATAAAAGATAAATTTGGCATCGATATGAGCCTGTCAGGTGTTGGCAACTTACTTAAGAGATTGGGGCTAACGCCGCAAAAGTCGCTGCGGCGAGCTTATGAGAGAGATGAAAAAGCGGTTAAAGAATGGGTTGAAGTCGTTCACCCTAAAGTTAAACAATACGCTAAAAATAAGGGTTCCGAGATATTTTGGTTAGATGAAGCCTCAATTCGTTCCGATGATCCACTACAAAGAACATGGGGAGAAAAAGGAAAAACACCTGTTGTCAAAACCAGTGGCCAAAGACAGTCCATTAATGCTATTTCAGCACTATCCAATAAAGGTGGTTTTTGGTATCACGTTTATAAAGGGAAATTTACAGCCGATAAATGTGTTGAGTGTTTTCAGAAATTTTTAAAAAATAGAAAAACATCTATCTTTCTTATCGTGGATGGCCACCCAGTACACAAATCAAAAAAAGTGATGGACTATATAGCGTCACTGGAAGGAAAGTTGGAAATCATTTTTCTTCCACCTTACGCACCCACTTAAATCCTGATGAATTAGTTTGTAATCAAATGAGAAATATTGGCACATCAAAAAAACCGCTAAAAAAAGGCGAGTCATTAATAGATCGAGCTACTCTTGATTTAGAAAGTATCAAACGGAATAAAAAATTCAGCCGCTCTTTTTTTGAATAGAAGACGGTATCCTTTGCTGCTGCCTATGTAGTAAGTATTCGCATCATAGCCCCCTCTCCCTTTGGGAGAGGGTATAAAATATATGCGAATACTTATGCAACGATTAATATCTAATATTAAATAATACAAAGTATTGTTAATACTCAATATTTTCATATAGGACGATACTATGGATGTTAATCAGAATATATACACGTTGAAGCAACAAGGTTTTGTAAATATAGGATCATCTATATTAGAAAAAAGCGAAATTAACGAATTAAGTGATTTGTCCAAGCGCGCATATTTAAAACTTCCACAAGACCATGATGATCATATACGCGCAATTCACGGTGGAGAAGGGGTTCGAAGGTTGCCACAGCATAACCCTCGAATTTCAGAATTGTTAAATAAGATATTATCTGATAATGCCCTTAAAAAAATTTTAACTAGTGTAATGAATGATGGTTATAAAATATGGGGAGTTCATTTTCGACGTTCTTGCCCGGGAGAATCCGGGTTATATTTACATCAGGATGCAGTTGGTCAGGTTTCAATTGCGATATCACTAGATGATAATATTCAGGGTGTTGGTGCTACATTTTTTTTACCATCATCACATTGGATTCCTGATAGTCTTAAAAAATTAGGTTTGGAATTAAGTCATAAATTAGTATCGCCTTTACGTTTTTTATTTTCCCCACTTTCGTCGCATAAAGGAGATGTTAGTGTTTTTACTAATCGGACATGGCATGGACGGTTACCAAATAATACAAATCAAGAACATGATGTGATTCTGATAGGAATGTTTCCTGATTCATGTATTTACGGATATGACGAATGGTCTAATGAATATATAGAATCGATTAAGGATATGGAACTAAATCAACTAATTGAATATCCTAAACATGCGACAATTTTTTCAGATAGGGAAAGTTTTAATATTAGTTCAATTGATAAAAATATATTTTCATTAAACCTTGAAAATCCCTCTGTGACTAGTAAGAAGAAGCAATCATTTCGGCTTTTTTATACGGTTCAACTGTTAAAACTGGTTATGCTCATAAAGAAATTACTATCACCAATTGTGCGACTAGGGAGACAATTTAGAACCTAATGATTGTTTTACATAAACTAATATGGTGTGACGTTTAAATGAATATTCTAATAACAGGTGCTGATGGCTTTATTGGTTCACACCTCACAGAAGCATTAGTTCGAGCTGGACATGAGGTGCGCGCCTTTGTGCTCTATAACTCTTTTAATTCCTGGGGTTGGCTTGATCATTGTGGTGATGATGTTAAAGGGAAGTTTGAAATTTTTGCTGGAGATATTCGTGACCCACATGGAGTACGTACGGCTATGAAAGGTTGTGATGCTGTATTACATCTTGCTGCATTGATTGCCATTCCGTATTCATATCATTCGCCGGATACTTATATTGATACTAATGTAAAAGGTACTTTAAATATTGTACAGGCTGCGCGTGACCTTAGTGTCAGTAAAGTGGTGCATACTTCAACGAGTGAAGTATATGGGACTGCTAAATTTGTGCCGATTACAGAGGATCATCCATTGCAAGGTCAGTCACCTTATTCGGCTAGTAAAATTGGTGCGGATCAAATTGCAATGTCATACTTTCTATCCTTTTGTACACCGGTTGCAATTTTAAGACCTTTTAATACTTATGGCCCGCGACAATCTGCACGTGCAGTGATTCCAACAATCATTACTCAGATTGCGAATGGGAGTCGCGAAATTAAATTGGGTTCTGTACACCCTACGCGTGATTTTAATTATGTAGTTGATACTGTTGCTGGTTTTATTGCTGCTTTAGATTCAGAAAAAAGTATTGGTGAAGTTATTAATATAGGTAGTGATTTTGAGGTTACTATTGGTGATACGGCACGATATATTGCCGAAATTATGGGGGTTGAGATAAATATTATTTCTGATGAGCAGCGCTTACGCCCAGAAAATAGTGAGGTCGAAAGACTTTGGGCTGCAAATGCTAAAGCACTTGAAGTTTTGGACTGGCAACCTCAGTATGGTGGTCTTGATGGATTTCGTCGTGGCTTGGCAGAGACTATTGATTGGTTTAGCGAGTTATCTCATTTAGCCTCATACAAATCAGATATCTATAATATTTAAATAGAGTGGTTACAGAAATCACAATTAGTCAACAAATCATTAATGCGATAAAAGTTGCAATTAATGCAGATACTGCTGTGTTACATGAACCAAGTTTGAACGGTAATGAATGGATATATTTAAAGGATTGCCTTGATTCCACTTTTGTTTCTTCGGTCGGGAAATATGTAGATCGTTTTGAATCTGATTTACAAGAATTTACTGGTGCTCGTCATGCTATTGCCGTTGTTAATGGAACGGCCGCGTTACATGTAGCATTGTTACTCGCAGGCGTTAAGGCTGGGGATGAGGTTTTGATTCCAGCTTTAACTTTTGTTGCGACTGCTAATGCCGTCGCTTATTGTGATGCAACCCCTCATTTTGTTGATAGTGAATATGATACTTTAGGTTTAGATCCAACAGTATTACGTGAATATCTGCACGTCGAAACGGAGATGCTAAACAAACTATGTGTAAACAAAAAAACGGGGCGAGTAATACGAGCCATTGTTCCTATGCACACGTTTGGTCATCCGGTAAATATTCAAGGTTTAATGTCTGTTGCTCAAGATTTTAACTTAGTATTAGTGGAAGATGCTGCTGAGTCGCTTGGTAGTACTGTAAATGGTAAGCATACCGGAACATTTGGATTAATGGGAATATTGAGCTTTAATGGAAATAAAACTATAACTACAGGTGGTGGTGGTGCAATCATTACCAATGACTCTGTGCTGGCAAAACGTGCAAAGCATTTAACAACAACTGCTAAAATGCTTCATCGCTGGGAATACGTCCATGATGAAGTAGGATATAACTATCGTTTGCCAAATATCAATGCTGCACTAGGCTGTGCTCAACTGGAACAGCTACCAGATATTCTTGCATCAAAACGTCGTTTATTTACAAGTTATCAAAATGCATTCAGTAATGTTCCGAATGTAAATCTTGTTGGCGAGTCTGAAAGGACAAGTAGTAATTTCTGGTTGCAAACAATACTGTTAAATGATTCTGTTGCTACTCACCGTGATGAAATACTTGATAAGACTAATAACGTTGGACTAATGACACGTCCTGTTTGGAAATTATTGAATCATCTTACTCCTTACAGGGGTTGCCCTCAAATGGAGCTGCCTGTTGCAACATCTTTGGCTCAACGTTTGATTAATTTACCAAGTAGTGCATCGTTGGCTATGAAATAAAAATTGTGAGAAAAAAACCTATTTTACTTTTGGGGGCTGGAGGTCATGCACGTGCTTGTATTGATGTTATTGAACAGAATGGTTTATTTAAGGTGGCTGGACTAGTCGGCTTACCTGAAGAAGTTGGAACAAATATCCTGGGTTATCCCGTTCTTGGCATAGATAATAATATACCCGAATTATTAAAAGAGTACCCAAATGTACTTATAACGATTGGTCAAATTAAGACGTATAAACAAAGAGAAAGACTTTTTAATATTGTTATGCAAAATGGTGGAAAGTTACAGCTTGTGATATCACCAAATGCATATGTCTCAAAACATGCAAAAATTGGTGAGGGTACCATTGTGATGCATGGAGCCATTGTTAATGCTGGGGCTAGTGTAGGCAAAAACTGTATTCTCAATACTCAATCACTGGTTGAACATGATTCAGTAATTGCTGACCACTGTCATATTGCTACTACTGCAACTATAAATAGCGGAGTAACAATCAGTTCTGGCACCTTTATTGGTAGTAATTGCAGTGTACGTCAATGTATCCATATTGGTGAGCATTGTGTGATAGGGATGGGACAAAATGTTTTGACTGATTGTGTCGCTGAAACTTGGTTACCTGAACGTTTAAAGATAAAAGAATGAAAACACTTATTATTGCAGAAGCGGGTGTAAATCATAACGGTAATATGGATCTAGCAAGGCAATTAATAGATGCCGCCGTTGATTCTGGTGCCGATATGGTCAAATTCCAGACTTTTAATGCTGATAAACTGGCAATACCACAAGCAAGTAAAGCTGAATATCAGAAACAAGGTGCTGGCACTGATGAATCACATTATGACATGCTTCGCAAGCTTGAGCTTACCAGGGAGATGCATGAATCTCTAATCGAGTATTGTCAGAAACGAGGTATTCTATTTTTCTCGACTGGTTTTGATATTGATAGTATTGATATGCTGGTTGAATTTGGAATTGATCGATTTAAGATCCCCTCTGGTGAGATAACGAATCTCCCATATATTAGACATATTGGCCAGTATCAAAAGCCGGTTATTCTTTCTACTGGGATGGCTACACTTGGCGAAATTGAAGCCGCACTGCATATTTTAGAAGAAGCTGGTACACCACGAAATATAATCACAATCTTACATTGCAATACAGAATACCCAACACCGATGAAGGATGTAAACCTAAATGCCATAGTAACCATTAGTAAGGCTTTTGGTGTTAATGCTGGTTACTCTGATCATACACAAGGAATTGAAGTTGCCATCGCTGCAGTTGCATTGGGAGCAACAGTGATTGAAAAGCATTTCACATTAGACCGAAACTTACCAGGACCGGATCATAAGGCTAGCCTCGAACCTGATGAACTCAAAGCAATGGTTGATGCTATTAGAAATATTGAACAGGCGTTAGGTGACGGTATTAAGCGGCCAAGTACGAGTGAACTGAAAAATAAGTTAGTAGCACGTAAATCCCTTGTTGCCGCAAAACATATTGCTATAGGCGAAGTCTTTGATGAAGACAACCTTACTGTAAAACGACCAGGCACTGGTATTTCTCCAATTTATTGGGATGAGATCATAGGTAGAAAAGCATCTCGTGATTTTATTGCTAATGAATTAATTGAGTTGTAAGAAGTAAATATAATATCTATTTTTCATAGTTTTAAGAGTTGAGATATTGTTAATATTTAATTGATAAGGGATTTAAGATGGATGACTGCAAGTCAGAGTGGAATAAGTCATACAATAATAAAGACAATTTTGTTTTTTATCCACATGAAGAAA
>VAPK010581835.1_pt1 | contig 23587 bp, 27 predicted proteins | sample 3395031 | NCBI WGS metagenome assembly VAPK01 (sample SAMN08290443, study PRJNA428436) | hydrothermal vent metagenome | isolation source: Deep-sea hydrothermal vent chimney 1 | place: Pacific Ocean: Juan De Fuca Ridge
ATTCTGCGGGTTTCATAATATACAGGCATGTACAACTGTTATGCCATAACTTTGAAATTGTTCAATTTATGTTTTAAAGTGTTGATAATATAAATGTTGCAATTCATTCAAAGAAATTATCAGTAACTTTAAACAAGATTTATTAATGGAGAAAAAACGTTTTTTATTTACATTTTTGGATAATTTCCGATTTCGGAAACCATTTTTTACGTTTTTCTATTCCCTTTTTCCAACCTTATCAATAAAGATTTTTATCCAAAACAGAAAAAAGGAATTTTTTTCTATAACCCAGGGCAAAATGGTTTGCTTTAAGGATGAAACTGATTAAAATTCGGTTTGACAGATAAAAATTACTTAATCCATTCTTGTATTTTCAGGTTTTTCGTAAGCAATAAATATGCTATCTTTACATATCACGATGGTATGAAACACAAAATCTGGAATTTTTTTAATTTTGCATTACAAGTCTTGTTTAAACTATTGAATTAATTAAGGTTAATCTTTAAAAATCATAAAATGGAACAAAAAGAAATGTCGGCCCTGGGCATGATCGAAACCCGGGGTTTTACAGCCATGGTAGAAGCTTCAGATGCTATGGTAAAAGCCGCTAAAGTTGAACTGGTAAGCTACGAAAAAACAGGTGGTGGTTATGTTACAGCCATTGTTCGCGGCGATGTTGCTTCAGTGCGCGCTGCTGTAGATGCCGGTCTGCGTGCTGCAGAAAAGGTGGGTGAAATTGTTTCTTCCCATATTATTCCACGCCCTCATGCTAATGTTGACTCCGCGCTTCCTTTAGGCGGAAATACTATTAAATAGTTTAAAAGATGAATGAATCCCAATCAAAAATTGACTTAAGAACCTATATCTTCTTAGATTCTCTGCAGCTTCAGATGGCTTCCTATATTGCAACTGTTTCAAGGGGTTTTCTCCCTGTGAGCGGACAAGCTAGTTGTATCATAGAAATTGCTCCTGGTATTGAGATTAACGCTTTGACAGACATTTCCATCAAGGCTACCAATGTTTTGCCCGGAATGCAAATTGTTGAACGTGCCTATGGAATGCTTGAAATCCATTCTGACAGTCAGGGCGATACCCGCCAGGCCGGTGAAGCGGTTTTAAAAACTATTGGCCAGATCGAAGCTAACCGAATGAAACCCAGGATCCTTACCAGCCAGTTAATTAAAAACATAGATGACCATCATGCACAATTGGTAAACAGAACACGTCACGGCATGATGTTACTGCGAGGTGAAACACTTTATGTGTTGGAAATGGAACCGGCAGGATATGCTTATTATGCTGCCAATGAAGCTGAAAAAGCAGCTCATATTAAACTTATTGAAGTAATGGGTTTTGGGAAATTCGGCCGTGTGTATATCAGTGGCCCCGAAGCTGAAGTACTGGAATGCAAAACCATTGTTGAAAAACGTTTGGCCGAGATAAAAGGTCGGAAAAATTATTAATCATTTAAAAAAATAGGAGATGAAATTATGTCTGATTTTAATACAGATGCCTTAGGAATGATCGAAACCCGTGGCTTTGCTGCCATGGTAGAAGCTTCTGATGCCATGGTAAAAGCTGCCAAGGTAGAATTGATAGGCTATGAAAAAACAGGCGGCGGATATGTAACCGCAATAGTCCGTGGAGATGTAGCTTCTGTAAGAGCCGCTGTGGACGCCGGACTACGTTCAGCAGAAAAAGTTGGAGAGATTGTTTCCAGCCACATCATTCCTCGTCCTCATAACAATGTTGACAGCGCCCTGCCTTTAGGCCGCAAAAACCAAAAATAAAACATGATCTTAGCCAGAGTAAAAGGGACAGTTGTTTCAAGTCAGAAAACACCGGAAATGGGTGGGGTTAAATTGTTGTTGCTTGAAAAAGTTGACCCCACCAGCCTGGAGGGCAAAAACGATTTTGTTGTTGCCATAGACAGCGTTGGAGCCGGAATCGACGAAATTGTTCTGTATGTTTCCGGCAGTGGCGCCCGTATGACAGAAAACACAAAAGGTTTACCTACTGATGCTACAGTAACGGCTATTGTCGATATTATTGAAAAGAAGGGAACCATTACTTACCAGAAAAACAATTAAATCCATGATCTTAGGTATCGTTGAAGGCACCATAACAAGCAGCCAAAACTGCTTTGACATTCCCGGAGGAAGGTATTTATTGGTCAATAAATGCACCCAGGCCGGGAAGATCAAAAACGAGTTTCTGGTAGCCATCGATCTGGTAAGTGCCGGAAAAGATGAGATGGTGATGATTTCCGAAAGTACCTCTGCCCGCGAAACTCCAACAACACGCAACAAAGCTGTTGACGCTATCATTGTTGGAATTATTGATAAAATTGATGAAGACGATAAAGTGGTTTATAAAAAATAAATGGAAAAGGAAAACATAATTGTTCTTGGAGCTTTAGAGTTCAATAGCATCGTAATTGGAATCAAAGCGCTTGATCAGATGGTAAAAGTAGCACCCATTCAGATTATTGATGCAAGAACCATAAGCTCAGGAAAATACCTAATCATTTTCAGCGGCGATGTAGCTTCGGTTGAATACGCTTACAAAGCCGGCTATGAAACCGGAAGCGATTTTATTGTTGACAAACTTTTCCTTCCACAGGTTCATCCTGATGTGATACCTGCTATCGGAAACACCATTAACACGGGCAAATGGGATACTATCGGAATCATTGAAACTTTATCTATTGTTTCAGGCATAGAATCCGCTGACAGCGCTGCCAAAGAAGGGGGTGTAAAGATCATTGAAATCCGCCTGGCTGACGGTTATGGCGGAAAATCTTATGTTAAAATGATTGGTAGCCTGGATGCTGTTCAGGCAGCTGTAAAAGCCGGAACCGCTAAAGCCAAACAAAAAAATCTGTTGGGAATGGATACCATTATTCCACAACCACACAAGGAAATCAGACCTTTTTTTATGTGAAAAGAAATTGACACATGGATAATTTAGAAGAAAACATAAGGCAAATGGTTCGTGAGGCTTTAAGAGACCTCAAATTAGAAAATGATATTAGCCACCACCTGGATAAAATGGGAATATTTTCTACAATCAATCAGGCGGTGGAAGCAGCAGAAGTCGCTTTTTTCGAACTGGGAAAATTGACTTTGGAAGTCCGAAAAGACATCATTGCCAACATTCGTAAAGTATCCAAAGAAAATGTTGCCATGATCGCGAAAATGGCCGGTGAGGAAACAGGAATGGGGCGCTGGGAAGATAAGGTTATGAAAAATGAACTGGCCATTAAAAAAACACCTGGGGTAGAAGACATCCAACCGGAAGCTTTTTCTGATGAACATGGACTTACTCTGGTTGAACGCGCACCGCACGGGGTTGTTGGTTCTATTTCTCCCAGCACTAACCCTACAGCAACTATTATCAGCAATTGTATTGGCATGATTGCTGCCGGCAATTCGGTGGTTTTCAACACACACCCTGCTGCAAAAAATGTTTCGGCTTCATTGATTAGTATTTTAAACAAGGGGATTGTAGAAGCCGGTGGCCCAAGGAATTTAATCACAACCATTGAAAATCCTACCATTGAGTCAGCGCAGGAGATGATGAACCATCCCAAAATATCTATTTTAGTGGTAACCGGAGGCCCGGCTGTAGTAAAAGAGGCTATGAAGACCAGCAAAAAAACCATTGCTGCCGGTCCGGGAAATCCCCCTTGCGTTGTAGACGAAACCGCCGATATTGTTAAAGCAGGAAAAGATATCGTTGCCGGGGCCAGTTTTGATAACAATCTGATCTGTATTTGCGAAAAAGAAACTATTGTTGTGGATTCTGTGGCTGACGCTCTAAAAGCTGAGATGCAAAAAAACGGAGCCTATTTACTAACTCCTGAGCAGGTTCACAAAGTAACGGAATTGGTTATCAACGACCCCGGAGGACCGGGGCACGAAGGTGCTCCAAATAAAAAATTTGTTGGTCAAAATGCATCCAAGATTGCCAGCGCCATCGGGTTAAACGTTCCTGAATCAACCAGGCTTTTACTTTGCGAAGTAGATACAAATCATCCTTTGGTTTGGACCGAACAGCTAATGCCCGTGATGCCCCTGGTTAGAGTTCCCAATGTTGATGATGCCATCGATTTGGCCGTCCGTTGTGAACACGGATTTAGGCATACGGCTATTATGCATTCGCTTAACATAGCCAAACTCAGCAAGATGGCCAAAGCCATGAATTGTTCCATTTTTGTCAAAAATGGACCGAGTTATGCAGGGTTGGGAGAAGGCGGTGCCGGTTTTGCATCGTTTACCATTGCAAGTCCCACAGGTGAAGGTGTGACTCGTGCCAGGACTTTTACCCGTGAAAGACGGTGTACGCTGGTTGACTATTTTAGAATTATTTAATGGTATTTTATCTATGAAATTTGGTAAAGTTATCGGCAGGGTTGTAAGCACGCAAAAGGTGGAATCTTTTGAAGGCCTGAAGTTGCTTCTGGTGCAACCAATGAATGAGAAACTAGAACCTTACGGTGATGCCATTGTGGTAGTAGATACACTGCAATCCAACGTCGGGGAAATAATTTATTATGAAACCAGCAAAGAAGCCAGCCGGGTAATTGAAGAAACCATGAACCCCTGCGATGCTGCCATCATGGGAATTGTAGATAATATCGAATTAAGGGGAAGTAAATGAGGCTAGGAAAAGTGATCGGATCGGTGGTTTCAACCATAAGGGCTCATGGTTACGAATCAAGAAAAATATTGATTATTCAACCTATTGGTCCTGATGGCAATGAGAAAGGAACCGCATTTCTGGCCATCGACATGGTTCAGGCCGGCGCCGGAGAAACAGTGCTGACCATTGAAGAAGGAAATTCTGCAAGACAGGTTATTCGAGATAATGAGATATTTACCGTAAAAACTGTGGTGGCCGCCATAGTGGATGAAATTTCGGTATGATATGATAAAAAAGAGTTACAGAAGAAAAAAGTCTTCACACTTACGATTGCATAACAGGAGAGATTTTAAAAGCACAGACAAGAAAATTACAATGGAACAAAACGACGGGCTTAAAGATCACGTAAAGCGTGTTTCACTGGGCGCTGACCACGGTGCATTTGAGACAAAAGAAGCACTCAAGCGATACCTTGAAACATTGGGATACATTGTATATGATGTAGGCACCGACAACGGCATTACCAAAGTCGATTATCCAGATTTTGCACTTAAAGTTGCTAAAAAAGTTGTGAGTGGAGAGTGCGAACGTGGCATAATGCTTGATGCTGCAGGTATTGGTTCTTCCATGGCCTGCAACAAGGTAAAAGGTATACGTGCAGCGTTGTGCTGGAGTCCAGAAACAATCATTAACAGCCGTGCGCATAATAATGCCAATGTATTGACCATTGGAGCATTACAGCATTCAGTTTCCGACATTGCTGCGATGGCAAAATTATGGCTCGAAACACGTTTTGAAGGTGGAAGGCACTGGCCTAGAATTAATAAAATTATGTCTATAGAAAGAATGTAAGTAAAAATGGATGAGAACGAATTGATTGAAAAAATCACGAAAGAGATCCTTTCAAAACTTGAGAAAGTGAATAAAGAAGATGCCGGAAAAAGTAATAAGGCAGAGGGCGTATCTTCCCATGAAATAACCCCTGAAGAGCTGGCTGGATATATTGATCACACTTTGCTCAAACCAGGTGCTACCCAAGAGCAATTTGAACAGTTGTGCGAAGAAGCGTTGCATTATAAATTCAAATCAGTGTGCGTAAATTCTTCCTGGGTTCAGTTTGTGACAAAGAAACTTAGGGGTTCGTCAATAAAAGTTTGTTCTGTGATTGGGTTCCCTCTTGGAGAAATGGCTACCCGGAGTAAAGCTTTTGAAGCCAGGAATGCCATTGCCAACGGTGCTCACGAGCTGGATATGGTAATGAATATCGGGGCCCTGAAATCAAGAAATCTGAAACTGGTTGAAGAAGATATCCGGGCTATAAAAAGGGCTTGTCGCAGTACAACGCTTTTAAAAGTGATCATCGAAACTTCTTTATTAACAGAAGAAGAAAAAATACTGGCTTGTGAAATTTCTAAAAAGGCAGGTGCCAATTTTGTAAAAACCAGCACAGGATTTACAGGAGCCGGGGCTACTGTTGAAGACGTCGCTTTAATGCGCCGTGTTGTGGGACCGAAAATGGGCGTAAAAGCCAGCGGTGGCATTCACGATTATAATACCGCTGTCGCGATGATCCAAGCCGGGGCCAACAGGATAGGTGCAGGTGGAAGTGTTTCCATTATGAAAGGAATTTCCAGCAGCGAAAATTATTAAAAGCATAAAAAAACAGAATTATAGCCTAAAAAAGAGAAGCTCAACGAGTTTCTCTTTTTGTTTTTCCTAATCAGATATCTTTTAAAAAACAGGTTTAAAGCTATACGGGATCGCGCTGTCCTGTGAATAAATCCAATGAAGTTTCCACTGAAGCCTTAAAATACCCGTCGAATCCATCCTGTGGCTCTCCTTCGCATTCTGCTCTTCATAAAGGATGCTTTCATCCATGGAAAACTGCGACAAAACCTTATCATAAATATTGGCCATGACTTTGCCCTGCGAGATATAAAATGTTATGCTTTGCCTGACTTGTTCTGCGGTAACCTCATAATGTTTAAATAAAACCTTATAATAATCCTGCTCAGAAGGTTGATTATAAACATTATGAGTACGTTTGTAACTCACAATTCCCTGAATAACATCCATCTCTTTTATGATGTTGGCAAGTTCGTTTTCCGGGATTAAATTAACTGGTTTTGTGACTTTTAATTTATTATCCTTATAACATCCCGATAACACAAAAGCCATTAAAAAAAGAAAAAAAATGTTTTTTTTCATTCGACTAATTCCCTACTTCCGATAAATATTTAATACGCATAAGCCGGACTTCTTCTTCATTATATTCCGCTTCGCCCAATTCTTTTAAAGCTTCATCAATAGAATCAGTTTCCGCTTCAGAAAAATAATCTAAAATGTCTTCCTGATGATATTCGTCCACGTGCACCTCAACATAATAATTGATATCAAGCCTTGTCCCGGAAGAAACAATTCTTTCAATTTCTGTCAGCAACTCATCCATGGTAAGATTTTTTGCATGGGCAACATCATTTAGAGTAAGTTTTCTATCAATGCTTTTAATAATATAAACTTTCAATCCCGATTTATTGACCACCGATTTAACGATGATGTCATTCGGACGTGTAATATCATTTTCTTCAACATATTGAGATATCAGCTCCAGAAAAGGCTGTCCGTATTTTGCAGCTTTTCCGGCGCCAACGCCGATAATCTGCTGCATTTCTTCCATTGTAATGGGATATTGAATGGCCATATCTTCAAGAGAAGTATCCTGGAAAATTACAAACGGGGGCAGGTTCTCTTCCCTGGAAATTTCTTTTCTCAGGTCCTTCAGCATGGTAAATAGTGTAATATCCGTACCACTTCCGGTTCCCCCACTCTGTTTTACAAATACATCTTCATCATCATCCGTATTAAAATCATGGTCTTTCGCCACCATGATGCTGTAAGGTTCTTTGATGAATTTTTTTCCTTCCTCAGTCAATTTCAGAATCCCGTAATTCTCAATCTCTTTCACTAAAAATCGGTGTATCAGAGCCTGATGAATGATCATCACCCAATATCTCTTTTCCTTTTCTATTCCCGTTCCAAAATTACTGGTTTTGTCCAGTTTAATGGCCTTCACATTACCGCTCTTTTTACCGGAAATCACATCTGCAATCATATCAATCTTATACTGCTGCTTTAGGGATTTCACCACGTCCAGTACAATTTTGATATCATCTTTCCCCTCAAACTTTTCTTTAGGGTAGAGACAATTGTCGCAGGATTCGCAGTTGTCCTTAGGATATTCTTCACCAAAATAATGCAGCAAAATTTTATGACGGCAAATAGATGATTCCGCGTACGTTACAGTTTCAGACAATAATTCCTTGGCAATTTCTTGTTCTGCAACAGGTTTGTCTTTCATGAATTTTTCCAGCTTCTGGATATCATCATAACTGTAAAACGTAATACAGTTGCCCTCTCCACCGTCACGACCGGCACGGCCTGTTTCCTGATAATACCCTTCAATACTTTTAGGAATATCATGATGAATAACGTAACGAATGTCCGGTTTGTCGATTCCCATACCAAAAGCAATGGTGGCAACAATTACATCCATTTTTTCCATCAGAAACATATCCTGATTTCGTCTTCGTGTAGCCGCATCCAGCCCGGCATGGTAAGGCAACGCTTTGATTCCATTTACCACCAGGGATTCAGCAATCTCCTCCACTTTTTTCCTGCTAAGACAATAAACAATTCCCGATTTCCCCGGCTGAGTTTTGATATATTTGATCAAGTCTTTAATTACATCTTTTGTTTTGGGTCGAATCTCATAATAGAGATTAGGCCTGTCGAAAGATGCTTTATAAACAGTAGCATCAGGAATTTCTAGTGTTTTTAAAATATCTTCCTGAACTTTAACCGTAGCCGTAGCCGTTAAGGCCATAACCGGGACAGGCTTTCCCAATGCCTGTATGATGGGTCTCAGTTTCCGGTATTCGGGCCTGAAATCATGGCCCCATTCCGAAATACAATGTGCCTCGTCAATGGCATAAAATGAAATATCTATGTTCTTGAGAAAATTAATATTGTCTTCCTTTGTCAGAGATTCGGGAGCCATGTAAAGCAGTTTTGTCTTTCCTGCTAACAAATCACTTCTAACCTGTGTAAGCTCCGCTTTGGAAAGCGAAGAATTCATAACATGAGCAATACCATATTCAGAGCTGAAATTCCTGATCATATCCACCTGATTTTTCATCAAAGCAATCAAAGGTGAAACGACAATGGCAGTACCTGGCCGCGCCAAAGCCGGAAGTTGATAGCACAATGATTTTCCACCACCGGTTGGCATAACAACAAAAATATCTTCCCCCTTCATTAAACTGATGATAATCCTCTCCTGATTCCCCTTAAAACTTGAAAAGCCGAAAAAACTTTTCATAAAGGAGCGCAGTTCATGTGTATCTACAGTACTCTCCATTTTCAAATTGATAATTTATTATTTAGTACTTTTGGCCTGTTATCTATCGATAAGATTACGATAACAATTTATTAACTATATGTTAATTGAACCATATACAAATATAATAATAATCTTTCGATATTCAAATCTTAATTATTTATAAAATTGAGTTCAGCAAATCAAATAAAACAATCGGCGCTGAGGACAATCTCTCTGGAAAGTGAAGCCATTAACTCATTACAATCTTCTATCAATCAGGATTTTATTGATGTAGTTGAAATGATTTACAATTCAAACGGCAGGGTGATCATTACTGGAATCGGTAAAAGTGCGCTGATTGCAGCCAAAATTGTGGCAACTTTCAATTCGACCGGTACTTCCTCTGTTTTTTTGCACGCTGCCGATGCCATTCACGGCGATTTAGGCATTGTGGGCAAAGAAGATATTGTAATTGCCATATCCAAAAGCGGCGAAACTCCTGAGATAAAAGTTCTGGTTCCGCTTATTAAAGGGAATGGAAATCCCATCGTTGCAGTCGTTGGCAATAAAAACTCATATCTAGCCAAACAGGCCGATAAGATTTTGAACGTTGAAGTAAAACAGGAAGCCTGCCCCAACAACCTTGCCCCCACTTCCAGCACAACCGCCCAGTTGGTAATGGGCGATGCATTGGCTGTTAGCCTTGTTAAACTGAGAGGATTTTCTTCAAAGGATTTTGCCAGGATACATCCGGGCGGAACGCTCGGGAAAAGGCTCTATCTCAGGGTCGCCGATTTGTCTGTGAACAATCAGGTTCCCAAGGTCCAGGCTGGTGAAAACATGCAAAATATTATTATTGAGATATCTTCCAAACGCCTTGGAGCCACCGCGGTTCTGGACAATGATAATTTGGTAGGAATTATTACCGATGGAGATTTACGGCGTGCGCTTCAGGCTTATGAAAACTTGCGGGAGCTCAAAGCCACGGACATCATGACCAAAAACCCACGCTCTATCGATGAAGAAAAGCTGGTGGTGGACGCTCTCACTTTGATGAAAGAAAACAACATCACCCAACTTCCGGTTTTAAAAAAGAAAAAATATGTGGGAGTCATTCATTTACATGATATTTTAAGAGAAGGAATTATATAATGAAAGTTGATTTGGTAAGCGATTTTGATGCATACAGAGAAGCTATGAACAAGAAATTGCTGGCTGCTCCCAACAACAAGTTGATCAAACGAATCTTTAATGTTGACACCAACGCTTATATGCCAGGGGCACTGGATTCTAAAACCAAAGAGATGCTGGGGTTGGTTGCATCCATGGTGCTAAAGTGCGACGATTGTATTTATTATCATCTCGAAAAATGCTATCAAAACAAAGTGGGCACTGAGGAAATGATGGAAATTTTTGGCATAGCTAATCTCGTTGGAGGGACCATTATCATTCCACATACAAGAAGAGCCATGGAATTTTGGGAAGCCCTGAACGCAGAAGAAAAATGATTCTTAAGAAGGATTTTGCTTTTAAATAAGAATGTGATGAAGCTTTGGACAAAGAATTTAGTGAAGAAGTACAAACAGCGGACAGTCGTGAACCACGTTTCCGTGGAGGTAAATCAGGGGGAGATTATCGGATTGTTGGGGCCTAACGGTGCGGGAAAAACTACCACATTTTATATGATGACCGGTCTCATCAAACCTTATGAAGGCCAAGTTTTTCTGGATGATATGGAGATCACTGGATTTCCGATGTATAAGCGTGCCCAGCTCGGAATCGGTTATCTGGCACAGGAAGCTTCTGTTTTTCGCCAACTGAGCGTGGAAGACAACATTAAAGCTGTGATGGAGTTTACCAAAATGAGCAAACACGAGCAGAGAGACCGATTAGAATCATTGTTGGATGAGTTCGGATTGCAGCACATTCGGAAAAGCAAAGGAATACAGCTTTCCGGCGGCGAACGGCGCAGGGTTGAGATTGCCCGTTCTTTGTCGGTAAATCCCAAATTCATCCTGCTTGACGAACCCTTCGCAGGCGTTGACCCCATTGCTGTGGAAGACATTCAGAATATTGTTTCCAAACTGAAGGACAAAAATATCGGCATTCTCATCACCGACCACAACGTGCACGAAACTCTTACCATTACTGACCGCGCCTATCTTTTATTTGAAGGCTCCGTTTTAAAATACGGAACTGCTGAAGAGCTAGCCAATGACGAGCATGTCAGGCGCGTGTATCTCGGAACTAATTTTGAACTTCGTAAGAAAGGGAAAAAATCAAAAGTCGAAGAGAAATAACCAGGATCTTAACAAATCAGAATTTAAATACTCCCTATCAAAGTTTTAACTCTGAATATCGGTGAGATATCCCACCAGAGCGAAAAACAGATAAAGCACAATAATAAATGGGATTGCTATTACATTTAGCCATACAAGCAGAATCAAAGAGCTTATCAAAAAAACGTATTTTATCATGTTTTCTTTCCAGTCGAAACTGGTAAATTTCAAGGCAAACATGGGGAAATTCGAAACCAGCAACAAAGAGCCTAAGATGGCAACACCCACTAAAAAATAGGTATTTGTAATGAACATGTAAAACAGCTGCCTGTCAGAATATAATTCCTGTCGGATGATGGGTAGCGAAGCAATCAAAAGTGCAAGGGCCGGTGTGGGAAGCCCGCGGAAAGAAACCTTCTGATTTTCATCAATATTAAACTTTGCAAGGCGCAGCGCCGACATCAGCGGAACCAAAAGCGCAATAAAAGGCAAAAAATCAATTCCACCTTCTTTGGGAAAAGGATTTCCATGGCTTAAAACCAGCATCTGATATAAAATAAATCCCGGTGCCACACCGAAAGAAACCATATCGGAAAGTGAATCCAATTGCAAACCAATGGCCGATTTGGCGTTCAGCATTCTGGCTGCAAATCCGTCAAAAAAATCAAATACCGCAGCAATAAAAATAAATAGTCCGGCAATGGTTAAAGAATGAGGGTCACCTTTTACCCCAAAATAAACAGAAACGATTCCTGATGTGAGGCTTAACAATGTTATGGTATTGGGAACATGATTTTTGATAGCCATGGCTCTTTTTTTTCCAAAAATAACAAATAATGATTTGCGGAAGCTTCCAGAGAACGTTTCTGAAAAGTCTGAAATTGTCAAGGTCAAAATTTCCTGACTAAAGGGTTTTTGTATTTTTGCAAGTCTAATAAAAAGCATGGATTTTTCATCGATCAAAATAGAAGATTTTAATTATCCTTTGCCGGATGAACAAATTGCAAAATATCCTTTAAAACAAAGGGATCAATCACGATTGCTTTTCATGGAAAAAGGTGAAATTATCGAAAAAAAATTCTTCGATATCCCTGAGCTATTACCGAAAAACAGTTTACTTCTTTTCAATGAGACGAGGGTCATTCAAGCGCGGTTGATGTTTCAGAAACCAACCGGTGCAAAAATTGAGATCTTTTGCCTGGAGCCCATAGAACCGGTCAACGATTTTCAACTGGCCATGCAGCAAAAGTCACCCGTAATCTGGAAATGCCTAATCGGCGGTGCCAAAAAAATGAGGGATGCTAAAATTTCTTCCATTTTGAAAATCAACGGTCACGAAATCACGCTTTTTGCTGAGAAAAAAGAAAAGCTGAACGACACCTTTCTGGTTGAATTTTCCTGGACGCCTGATAACATTCACTTTTCGGAAATTCTGGAAACTTCAGGTCTGACCCCCTTGCCACCTTACCTGCATCGCGAAGCAGAGGCTTCCGACAAAGAGCGCTATCAAACGGTTTATGCACGGCTGGATGGTTCCGTGGCAGCACCAACGGCGGGCCTTCATTTTACAAAAAATATTTTTGCTTCACTTCGTGAGAAAAGAATCGATACTGATAAACTGGTGCTTCATGTCGGTGCAGGAACTTTTAAACCGGTCTCTTCGGATACCATTGCCACCCACGAAATGCATACCGAAAAGATCAGGGTTTCCATTCAAACACTAAAACATCTTTTGAACGCACCAGAAAAAGCAATCATTCCGGTGGGAACCACTTCCATGCGCAGCCTTGAAAGTCTTTTTTGGATGGCTGTCAATTATTATCATGAAAAAGAAGATTATACTCAAGTAGAACAATGGGATCCCTACCAGGCTGCAATACCTGAGAATTTTAACTCTGTGAAAGCATTGGAACTCCTGATAAAAGCGCTGGAAAAAGAAAATAAAGATATGCTGGAAGGAGAAACCCGGATGATTATTATTCCCGGATACGAGTTTCGCTTTGCTAAAGGACTTATTACCAACTTCCATCAGCCAAAAAGCACGCTTCTGCTCCTGGTTGCAGCGCTGATAGGTGAAAAATGGAAAGATGCTTATGATTACGCTTTAAAGAACCGTTTTCGTTTTCTCAGTTATGGTGACAGTTGTCTGTTCCTGCCTTAACACTCTACCATCTTTTGAAAAACGCTTTTAAAATTTTATCGGAATTATTGCCGTAACGATCTTTCTTTTGTAGATTTGAAGTGATATTAACCCGATAAAATTTATTTCCATGAAAGAAATCAGTCACGATGCAAAAAAGTTTTTCAATTTACGAGACTTTATTTTAAACGCAAAAAGTTATGAAGAAGCCGTAAACGGTTTTCAATGGCCAAGGCTTACCAAGTTTAATTGGGCACTTGACTATTTTGATAAAATTGCTGAAGGTAACAACAAACCAGCGCTGATTTTTGCTGATGCAGATGGAAAAGAGGAAACAGTCTCTTTTGATGAAATGAGAAAACGATCCAATCAGGTAGCAAATTTTTTGAATGACCTCGGCCTTCAAAAAGGAGACAGGGTCATGCTCATGATGGACACTTCAGTGGAAATTTTCGAACTTTTTCTTGGAATTATGAAAGCTGGAGGGGCAATCATTCCCGCATCAACTTTACTTTCCCCAGCAGATATTTCCGATCGCATCGAAAGTGGCAATATTAAATTTTTGGTGGTACACCATGCTTATAATGACCGCATTGATGAAACTTCGGCGGCAGTTACAAACTTATCCGGGCTTATTTGTGTTAAATCACCGGAAGATGTCTGTGATTGCAAGGGAGCCGAAAATGAACCTTGCTGGGTAAATTACCATGATTATCATAAATATGATGAAGCCTTTGAGTCTAATTTCATCACTTTTTCTTCCGACATTCTTTTTCTTTTTTTCACATCGGGAACTACTTCCAAGCCCAAACTTGTCATGCATTCCCACTATTATCCGGTTGGGCATTTAACTACTATGTATTGGCTTAACTTACAACCAGATGATGTTCATTATAATATCAGCTCACCGGGATGGGCCAAATTTATTTGGAGTAGTTTTCTGGCTCCATGGAATGCCGGATGTACAGTTTTCACTTTAAAATATGGGCAGTTTGATGCAGGCAAGGTATTAGATTCCATGGAGAAATATAATATCACCAGCCTGTGTGCTCCGCTGAGTGTTTGGAAGTTATTTGGAAGTAAAGACTTTTCAAAGTATCAGTTTTCACTCAAAAAAATGGTAAGCGCCGGAGAACCTGTAAACCCGGAAATTACCAAAATGGCTTTCGAATTGACAGGCATCGAATTGCGGGAAGGCTATGGCCAGACCGAGTCAACTGCCATGATCGGAACCTTTCCGGGAATGAAATACAAGCCGGGATCTTTTGGGAAGGTTGCTCCCGGTTATGAAGTTAAAATTCTCGATGCCAGGCTTGATGAAGTTGAGCCCCATCAAGACGGGCAAATTTGTACCGCTATTTATCCCACAAAACCATTGGGATTGCTAACCGCTTATGAGGATGCAAACAGAAATAAAGAAATCTTTAAAGGCGGATGGTATTTGACAGGCGATACCGCTTATAGGGATGAAGAAGACTATTTCTATTTTGTCGGCCGTGTGGACGATGTTTTTAAAAGCCTTGACTATCGCATCAGTCCCTTTGAAGTGGAAAGTGAAATCATCGTGAATCCGGCCATCTTAGAAGTCGGAGTCGTCCCTACCGTTGATGAAAAAGAGAGAATTGTTCCAAAAGCTTTCATCGTATTAAAACCCGATTACACGGCAAACAAAAAAATGGCGTTGGAAATATTCCGGTTTATCCGCGATAAAATGGCGCCATATAAAAGGCCGCGTTCCATTGAATTTATGAATGAATTCCCTAAAACAATAAGTTCCAAAGTGATGCGAAAGGATTTGCGAGCCTATGATAAATCTCTAAAAGAAGAAGGAAAAAAAGGGGAATTCGAATTTTACGAATCTGAGTTTGCTAATGAATTAAATCTTCGGAAAAGAAAATAAGCCACCACTCCAATGTCACAAATCAATAAAGAGGAAATCACAGGAATTATCCTGGCTGGAGGAAAAAGTAGCCGGATGGGAAAGGATAAGGCTCTTTTTGATTTTAATGGAAAGGCTTTGGTTTCTTATGCCATTGAAGCTTTAAAACCGCTTTGTGACAAATTATTGATCTCTGCCAACCAGTCTCCGGAAAGATATGCCCCTTTTGGACTTCCAGTAATTCCTGACGGAATAAAAGAAGTCGGCCCTATGGGCGGAATTTTAACTTGTTTGAAACATTCTACCACACAACACAATCTGGTTATTTCCTGTGACACACCTTTTGTGGGAACTGCACTTTTCGTACATATATTAAATGAAATTGAAAATTACCAGATTGTCGTTCCGGCACATGAGACTTTCCTGATTGAACCGTTGAATGCTTACTACAACACCAATATTATTGGGGAAATGGAAGCTTCAATCCAGGGAGGAAGTTATAAATTGATGGATTTCTTTAAGAAAATTCGTTTTAAATCGGTGGAAATCAATGAAAAGCTTTCTTTTTTTAATGACCATATATTCCTGAATATCAATACCATGAAAGATATGGATCAGGCAAAATCTTTCATTCGATGAATTCGGTTGTCGACAAAGAAAGGGGAGCCGGCTCAATATTACTCAAGCTGCTATGAATAGCCGATCAGTGACTAATACTTTTTAAAAAGGAAAAGTAGTTTCTCAATACCCGTGCATTTTCTTCTGCCGGGGTAAAGATTTCTAAAATGGCAGGTCTGGAAAGGTTTTTGTAAAATTCAGGAAGCAATTCTTCCAGCTGTTGCAGATTTTCAACTTTAAAATAATTTATATCAAAAGCTGCTGCAAGTTTTTCTGCTTTCCAGGAATGCTTTGCTACGAAAAAAGGTTCCAATTGCAGACTCGTATCCGGTCCGGGAATAAACCTAAAAATTCCGCCACCGCCATTGTTGATTACGATGATCTTAAAATTCGGGGTCAGGTTCAGGTTCATCAAAGCATTGGAATCATAAAAAAAACTCAGGTCTCCCGTGATCAAAGTATTGATTTCGGAGCTGGTGAAAGCCATTCCGGAAGCAGTGGAAGTCTGCCCGTCGATACCGCTTACGCCACGATTCGAGAAATACTGAAATTTTTTTGAACTCCCGAAAAGCTGCGAATACCTTACTGGTGTACTATTTCCCAAATGTAAGATCGAATTCTTCGGTATTTTTTCTATTAAAGTTACGAAGACTTTAAAATCACAATATGGAATTGATTCCATGTACTTTTTCCTGCCTTCATCAACCAGATTTTTCTTCTGAAGCCATCTGTTCCTATAACCACTTTCACCCATTTGCAAAGTGGAAAGCAGCTTTTGGAAAAAGGCAGCCGGTTCATCGGTAACAACCTGTGATAAAGCAAAATAAGTATTCATTTTCTCACCTGAAACCGAGATATGCCAATGTTGTTCAGGTTTCTGTCGCCGCAAAAAACTTTTAATCTTCTTAGAAACAATAGCCCCTCCAAAAGTGATGAGAAAATCAGGGTGAAAATCGGGGGCTTCTTCCCTGTGAATTGCCGACAGCGCATTGTCGATACCATCGATAAAATCAGGATGCGTTAAATTGGAGGTCGTTTCTGTTAATACTGTCACTTGTGGAAAACCTGACAAAACAGAAAGCACTTCTTCCATGGATTCAGACCTTGATGCCTGACCGGCCAGGAAAAGAATCTTCTTACTTTTATTCCATACTGTAACGAACTCATCTTCAATACTTTTATCCAAAGTAGGAATTGCGACGCGTGTGTCAATCACTTCTCCTTCGATAGCTTTTTCTACCATATTATATAGTGGCTCATCAAAAGGAATGTTGATATGGACTGGACCCGGCTCGGGAACAAGGAGCTGGTCAATCGCTTCATTGATCATGAGATTCACTTCCCAAAATTCTTTTTCATCAGAAAAATCAAGCGGAAGCGAATAACTCTTTTTAATGAACTGGGCAAAGACATTTTCTTGCCTTAAGGTCTGTCCGTCTCCAATGTCAATCATGTGCGGCGGCCTATCGGCAGTAAGGACCAGCAACGGGGTTTTTTGATAAAACGCTTCTGCAATGGCTGGAGCATAATTCAAAACCGCACTTCCAGAGGTGCAGGCAATCGCCACGCCTTTATGTGTTTGTTGCGCTATGCCAAGGGCAAAAAAAGCAGCGCTGCGTTCGTCTACTACACTTAACGCTTTTATGTCGGGGTGATTGCCGAATGCAAGAATGATGGGAGCATTTCTGGAACCTGAAGAAATTACGATGTTTTCAAGTCCCTTTTTTGCAAAAAGGTCTGCCAATAAACTAACGATTCTCTTATCGGATGTCATGGAGCAAATTTCCGTAAATTTTCAATAGCAGACAAAATAGTTTGTGATTTGTCGCGGGTTTCCTGCCACTCCTTTTCAGGTACGGAATCAGTGGTAAGCCCACCTCCCACATATATTTCCACCGAATTTTTAAGAAGTCGTGTACAACGCAGATTTACAAACAGATGAGAGTACTCATCCATGTTCCAGGGACCGAGAAATCCAGTGTAAAAACGGCGGTCGTGTTTTTCAATTTCAGCAATAAGCTTCCAGGCTTTTTCTTTTGGAATGCCGCAAACAGCAGGCGTAGGATGCAACGCTTTGATGAATTCTCCGATTTTGCCCGCCAACCCGGAAAAAGGAATCTTAAACCGCGTACAAATATGCACCAGCGTTCCTGCAAAAACGGTTTCTGCGGCACCTTTTTTATAAAAAGAAACGTTCAAATTTTTTAACTGGTTATCAATAAAATCTGAAACATATTTTTGTTCCTGGATTTCCTTTTCTTCCCAAAGAATCTTACTATCGTCCTCCGGTCGCTTTTGCGTTCCGGCCAAAGACATGGTTTCAAAATAATCGCCTGTTTTTTTCAGCAAGGTTTCCGGAGTGGCACCTGCCCAAACTCCTTTTCCGGGAAGATGAAAAAGATAAACAAAGGCTTTTGGATACTGCCGTTCAAGTTGTTCGAAAAACAGATTGGCTTCGAAATCAGGTGGCAGGCTTTTGATCATAATACGTGAAAGCACCACTTTATTCATATAGCCGGCTTTCATCTGATCGATCATCATTTTGGCCTGCTTCAAGTAAAAATCTTTTTCGGCAACATTTAGCTCTTTCTCAGGCCACGCTACAGATTCGTCCGGAAAATTTTTTAGAAAAGCAGACAACTGCTTTTGTTCAGATTCATTTCTTACCAAAAAAGAAGGCTTCAGCAAAAATGCATTGCCATCCATGTAACTTTCATAAGGTGCCAGCACAAACCCTTTTTGGTTTTCGATATCGCTAAATTCAAAAGTGTCGACATTTTTTTGATCCTGTACAAGGAAGAAGACTTGCTTTTCACCGGGCATCCGGTAAGCAATAAAAGGTAAGTTCTTTGATAAAAGTTGATTGATGATCATTTTTAAGAGAAAACTGTTTCTGATTTAATTCCATCAGGGGAAAAGGCAACGAAATCCATTTTTCAAAATTCCACACAGCTATGCTACTTTATTTTCTCTTAGGAGAAACAAATATGGTCAAACGGCAGGTGGAAATTAGCCGGTCTTTTTCATCTTTCACATCCACATTCCAAATATGAGTAGCCCTTCCCTTATGAATAATGGTTGCTTCGCCGATAACCCAGCCGTCTTTTGCACTGCGCACATGGTTTACCGTCACATTTTGCCCGCGCACGTCATATTTTCCAGTGTCTGTCATCAGGGCGGAACCAAAGCTTGCAAGTGTTTCGGCTAAGGCGATTGTAGCGCCACCGTGCAAAATCCCGTAAGGCTGATAGGTACGCTCATCCACAGGCATCCGGGCACTCATAAATCCTTCCCGGATCTCAAGGTATTCTATCCCCAGTTGCTCCATCAGGGTACCTTTATTCAGTTTACTTACTTCTTTAATGTCAAAAAATTTATCATTCATGGTTTTTTTGATAAAATAATATTCCCTTTTGCTACCTTAATAATCAAACAAAGATAGTCATTTTGCAAGGCGATAATCTTGATGGGATACAGGCAAACCAAACCGGCTTATGATATATTTATCCACGATCCAGTGATTTTTCAACAATCCGCTTCAATTGATATTACCTTTGTGTTGATAGTAATTAACAACGAAATAAATTCTTAAAACAACATTTAAAACCATTCCGAAACGGATTATCATCGCGTCGATATGGAGCAAATATTTGTCAAACACATGTATATTTTAGTATCTTTACTCCGCCAAAAATTAAATGAACTCAGGTTAGTTGACTGAGATTCAAACAATTAAATTCATTATAATGTTTAAAAAGATCCTAATTGCAAACAGGGGTGAAATTGCTATTCGCATTATGAATACCTGTCGTGAGATGGACATTCAAACGGTTGCCGTGTATTCGGAGGCCGATCGTGTTTCCCTTCATGTGCGCTATGCTGACGAAGCCTATCTGATTGGTCCGGCTCCTTCGGCAGAAAGTTATCTTAACCTGGAAAAAATTATTGAAGTTGCAAAGATGTCCGGCGCTGATGCCATTCATCCCGGATACGGTTTTTTGTCTGAAAACGCCACCTTTTCGGAACGTTGTAAAGAAGAAGGCATTGTTTTCATTGGCCCTGATACTTATGCGATCAATACCATGGGCGACAAGATCACTGCAAGAAAGACCATGATTGCGGCAGGTGTTCCGGTTGTCCCTGGAACCACCGACCCAATCATCGATCTTGACGAAGCGGTGAAAACCATTAAAAAAATTGGACTACCGGTGATGATAAAAGCCAGTGCCGGCGGTGGCGGTAAAGGAATGCGCATGGTTGAAAAAGAGGAAGACATTATTTCTTCCGTAAAAGCCGCCAAATCGGAAGCTCAGGCAGCTTTTGGTAATGATGCTGTTTATATTGAAAAATATATCAACTCACCACACCATATTGAATTTCAGATCCTGGCAGACAAACACGGAAATTGTGTTCATCTGTTTGAGCGTGAATGCTCGGTGCAACGCCGCCATCAGAAAGTGGTTGAAGAAACACCCTCTCCCATCATGACCGAAGCCGTGCGCAAGGAAATGGGAAAATATGCAGTGGCTGCTGCTCAGGCAGTAAATTATTCGGGAGCAGGAACCATTGAATTTGTTACTGACGATGATTTGAATTATTTTTTCCTTGAAATGAATACCCGTTTACAGGTTGAGCATCCTGTCACAGAACAAGTTGTAGGTGTTGATCTGGTAAAAGAACAGATAAATGTTGCTTTGGGTGAGCCGTTGCGTTTTAAGCAGGAAGATCTTTTACAGCACGGTCATGCAATTGAAGTAAGGATTTATGCAGAAGACCCTGATAACAATTTTATGCCCAGTCCCGGGAAGATCAGGAATATCCATTTTCCCCTTGGTCCGGGTGTGCGTCATGATTCGTACGTTTACAACGGTTACGAAATTCCAATCTATTATGATCCGATGATCTCCAAGCTGGTCGTGTGGGGCAATAACCGTGATGAAGCCATCGACCGGATGAAAAGAGCTCTGAAAGTCTTCAAGATCACCGGCGTAAAAACATCAATTCCTTTTCTCTACAAGATCATGGATGTCCAAGCTTTTAAAGATGGAAAATACACCACCCATTTTATCCAGAATCATGAAAAAGAGCTAAAAACAGGTCAACAGTGCAGTGACGAATGCAAAGACATCGCAGCGATTGCAGGTTTTGTAGATTATCTGAAAGTTACTGAAAACAATAATTCCAACAATCAAGATATAAATCATTCCAGTCCCTGGAAAGATTTCGGAAGAAAAAAAGCCGTAGGTTCTATTTAATTCAACAAAGAAAAAATGTCATACCAAGTTAAAATAAACGGGGAAGAAAGCATCATTGAAATTCTGAGTCGTGATAAAGACAAACTCATGGTGAAATTGGGTAATCGCATTTATGATCTTGATATTCTTGAACCTGAACCCGGGGTATTTTCAATTGTTTTTCGAGGAAAAAATTTCAATATTCAATTGGTTCCAACCGGCCGAAAAAAGTATAAAGCCGAAACTCCTGAAGAAACGCTGGACATTGAGATCATCGACGCCGAGAGCCGTTACATGAAAAACCAAAAGGGCCACGAAGCTGAAGATGTGGATTATATTTCAACACCCATGCCGGGACAAGTGGTTAAAATTTTGGTGGAAGAAGGCCAGGAAGTCAAGGGCGGTGAAACGGTCATCATTGTCTCTGCCATGAAAATGGAAAGTGAATACAAAGTCCCCAAAGACCGCATCGTTAAAAAGGTACTCGTAAAAGAAGGAGATAAAATTGACGGTGATCAGCCTTTGATCCTTTTTGAGTAATATTATCATTTTTAAGCATCTTATCTGACAACAAAAAGCATTTAAAATGACACCACTGGAATCGAAAATTAAAATCTTAGAAGAAAAGCATAGACAGGCCGAACTGAGCGGCGGCCAGCAAAGGATTGACAAACAACACAAAGCCGGAAGAAAAACAGCACGCGAAAGAGTCCTGCTGCTGCTTGACCCCGGCTCTTTTGTTGAAATTGACAAATTTGTAACCCACACCGCCACCGATTTTGAAATGGACAAAAACAAGATTCTGGGCGATGGCGTAGTTACCGGTTATGGCAAGATCGACGGCCGCCTGATGTATGTTTTCGCACAGGATTTCACGGTTTTTGGTGGTTCACTTAGCCGTGCCAATGCCAATAAGATCATTAAAATTATGGACCTTGCCATGAAAATGGGAGCTCCTGTTATTGGTTTGAATGATTCGGGTGGTGCCCGTATTCAGGAAGGTGTTGAAAGCCTCGCCGGTTACGCTGATATCTTTTACAGAAATGTAAGATCTTCCGGTGTTATTCCGCAGATTTCAGCCATTTTAGGCCCTTGTGCCGGCGGTGCAGTTTATTCACCTGCCATCACGGATTTTATTATGATGGTGAAAGAAACTTCCTACATGTTTGTTACCGGTCCTGATGTAATCAAAACGGTGACACATGAAGAAGTTACCAAAGAAGAACTCGGAGGTGCCATGACCCATAACAAAAAAAGCGGTGTAGCCCATTTCTCTGCCGATGATGAAGAGCAGGCTTTGATGACCATAAGAGAACTGATGAGCTTTCTGCCGCTGAACAACATGGAAGATCCTCCGCGCAAACCATGCACCGATGATCCCGACCGGGAAGATCCCAAATTGGATTCCATTATCCCCACCGATCCCAACAAACCTTACAACATGAAAGATATTATTCTTTCTGTGATAGACAATGAACATTTTCTGGAAGTGCAACCACATTACGCCCAGAACATTATTGTAGGATTTGCCCGTATTGCCGGTCGCTCGGTGGGAATTGTAGCCAATCAGCCGCAGGTTTTGGCCGGAGTGCTCGATATCGACAGCTCAACAAAAGCTGCACGTTTTGTCCGCTTTTGCGATTCATTCAATATTCCACTGATCACTTTCGAAGACGTTCCGGGATTCCTTCCGGGAACCACCCAGGAATACGGCGGCATCATTAAACACGGCGCAAAACTTCTTTACGCTTTTGCTGAATCTACCGTTCCTAGAATTACCGTCATTACCCGCAAAGCTTATGGTGGAGCTTATGATGTGATGTCTTCAAAACACATCGGCACCGATGTAAACTACGCTTATCCCATGGCTGAAATTGCCGTTATGGGACCTGAAGGCGCTGTAAACATTATTTTCAGAAATACAGATCCTGAAGCAAGAAAAGAAAAAGTACAGGAATATCGCGATAATTTTGCAAGCCCTTACAAAGCTGCTGAAGTTGGATATATTGATGAAATCATCTATCCACGGAACACGCGTAAAAAACTGATCCAGGCTTTGGAAATGACACAGAATAAGTCGGAACATCTTCCTCCGAAGAAACACGGAAACATTCCGCTTTAAGAGTACCTGAAGTTCATAAAGTGCACTAAAATCCGTAAAGTTGGAAGCGGGGTTTAGTGCACTTTAGGTCACTTAAGCGCAACTCTATTAAATTTATGCTCCCAAAGCTTTGAAGGCTTCGTAAACAAGAAAAGCAGGCCATACAATGGATTACTAAACCAAGCACTCCAATCCAAAAACTGATGGCTGTTGAAATAAACTACCCCGAGGCAGAGCCATCGAGGTATTAAAAGGAGTTTGCTTTGCAAACGTTATTGTTTCCGACCCAGAGGGTCGGGGTATTAACCTATATC
>VAPK010338704.1_pt1 | contig 23580 bp, 23 predicted proteins | sample 3395031 | NCBI WGS metagenome assembly VAPK01 (sample SAMN08290443, study PRJNA428436) | hydrothermal vent metagenome | isolation source: Deep-sea hydrothermal vent chimney 1 | place: Pacific Ocean: Juan De Fuca Ridge
CGTCGATCGGGTAACTTCCCTCCATAATCAGGGATAAAATTTTAGGATTATCTTCTTGTGTCATCTGGTAAAAATAATAGATTTGTGGGTACACCGTAGCTGCTGGCAGGCAGGCAACCCGAATTCAAATAGCCTTCAAGAAAATGAATAAATCCTCCGCTTCAGAAGATTTGTAAATGCAGGGTACCATCTTTCTAAAACGTTTTAATTCACGATTTTTTGCATCGATTATTTGTAGATTCCAAAAGATTTCCTTACCTATGCACATTCTAAAAAGGATCGTTTATGCATGAACTGCAACTCTTGGACCATGTCAGATTGAACTTCAGTCCGGCGAGTCTGAATATATTAAACTTTACACTGGCATTTGTAATGTTTGGAGTTGCACTCGACATAAAAATACAGCATTTCAGAGACCTTTTCTTCAGGCCAAAATCTGCCATTATCGGCGCTATTTCACAGCTTTTTGCGCTCCCTTTCCTGACTTTTCTACTGGTGATTTCACTGAAAGACTACATCACTCCCACCATGGGTTTGGGAATGATTTTGGTGGCAGCCTGCCCAGGCGGAAATATCAGCAATTTCATTTCTTCACTGGCCAAGGCAAATGTGGCGCTATCGGTTAGTCTTACTGCCATTTCCACCCTGACAGCCGTTTTTATGACCCCGCTGAATTTTGTTTTTTACGGGAAATTATACACCGGAATTCTGGAGCACACTTCTGCCACACAATTGGTCCGTCCGCTGAACATTGACTTCTGGCAAATGTTCCAGACCGTTTTTCTGATCTTAGGGATTCCTCTGATCCTGGGATTATTTGTGAACCACAAATGGCCCAATCTCACAAAAAAGATCATTAAACCTATAAAAAAGCTTTCCATCCTGGCATTCGTTGCCATTGTTGTTTTCGCTTTCGCGAAAAATTTCCATCATTTCATGCTGTATGTGAAATACGTCTTTTTACTTGTATTGATCCATAATGCATTAGCACTTACAACAGGATACAGCCTTGGAAAAATATTCCGGCTTCCGTTCAAGGATAAAAAAACGCTTGCCATCGAAACAGGAATTCAAAATTCGGGGCTGGCTCTGGTTTTGATTTTCAATCCAAAGATCTTTCCCCCGCAACTTGAATTGGGTGGAATGGCCATTATAGCTGCCTGGTGGGGAATATGGCATATTCTTTCGGGACTTTCGCTGGCTTCCATCTGGTCGGGTACGTTTCACAAAATCATATCAAAAGTGTATAACGAGGTTCCATAATGGGCATACAGAACATTGAAAAATTTTCCTACAGATTTTATCTGCTCAAATCCTATGTCAGATTCTGGCATGATACAATTTTTTACAAAAAGGTTGCCTATGTGAATCGCGAAAAGGTTCCCGTCAATGAACATCTAATATTCACACCCAACCATCAGAATGCACTGATGGATGCACTTGCCATTGAATTTTCCCTTAAAAATCAATTTGTTTTTGTAGCCCGTTCCGACATCTTCAAAAAAAAGTTCATCGCTTCCTTGTTGTACTTTTTGAAAATACTGCCCGTTTACCGGATCCGCGACGGTTACGATACCCTGAAGAAGAATGAAGAAATCTTTCGGAAAACCATGGATGTGATCCACAACAAAGATGGTTTTGTGATCATGCCGGAAGGTGATCATGCCGGATTTCGACGTCTTCGCCGCCTGAGAAAAGGTTTCGCCAGAATTGCTTTTCAGGCTGAAGAAGCTGCCGACTATTCGCTGGATATTAAAATTGTACCTGTCGGAGTAACTTACAATAATTATGAAAGTTACAGAACCGAACTTCTGGTTGTTTTTGGCGATCCCATTTCCGTATCCAATTATTATGAAGACTACAAAGAAAACCAGGCAGTCGCCTACAACAAGCTAATTGAAGATCTCTCAGAAAAGATCAAACCCTTGATGATTGAGATCGTCAGCGAAAAATATTATGATGTTTACTGGTGCCTGTCGCAGCTTTACAAGAAGCGTGGCTGTGAACTTCAGGGCTTAGATTCTGATGAACTTTACGATAAGTTTAAAGCGCAAAAGGGCATCATTTTGGTACTGGAGCAATTTGAAAAGGAACAACCGGAAAATTTCTCAAAATTGTCAGAAAAAACATTACACTTTCAAAGTAGCTTAAAAGAATTAAAACTGGATGCCAATACATTCAATCGAAAAGGCGTTTCGTTCTTTTCATTAACGGTCCGTTTGTTGTTTTTGGTTTTGATGGTTCTTTTATTTATATATGGTTCCCTAAACAATATTCTTCCTTATTACATACCGATTTTTGTAACCCGCAAAATGAAAGACGCTCAGTTTCACAGTTCCATCAAGTTTGCGTTGAGCCTTTTTCTGTTTCCGGTCTTTTATCTGGTACAGATTTTATTAGTAGGATGGCTATTTCTTTGGGGATGGGCTCCGGTAATTTATTTTATTTCCCTACCTGTTTCTGCAGCAATCGCATGGAATTATGCCAAGTTTTACAAAAAAACGGTGAAGCTTATTCGTTTGCTTAGATACAAAACCGAACGAAATAAAACATTTGAAGAAGCACGGAATCTTCAGGAAAAAATCTCTTTGAAAATGGAAAAGCTTTTTGTCACATACATGGCATCTCATTAAAAGCAGTATAACAGGTTACATATCTATTTCACCGTCGAATACTTTCTCGGCAGGGCCATGAAGCCAGATATTTACAAAACCATCGTTGCTTTGTTCAAAATAGACTTTAAAATTACCACCGCGAGCTTGAATCAACAGATCCTTTTTTCCGGTTTTTAAAAAAACTGCAATGGCAGAAGCCGTCACACCGGTACCACACGACAAAGTTTCATCTTCGACACCCCGTTCGTAGGTTCTTATTTCAATACGGTCCGAATGAATTTCAACAAAATTAGCATTGGTACCATCATCGGCAAAACGTTCATCGTATCTAATTTGCCTTCCTTTGGTTACGACATCCATCTCAGGAAGTCCTTCAACAAATTCCACATAATGAGGAACACCTGTATTCAGAAGGTAATAATCCGGAAATTGCTCAACTTTCTCAACATCAACCATTTTCAGCGAAACGTCATACAGACTGCCTTTTACAAGTTCCTTTTCAATGATGGCTTCGTGAACCCCGTCAGTGGCTAAAAAAACTATGCGCTTACCGGCAAAACCCAGGCTGTAAGCCAATGATGCGATACTTCTCCCGCCGTTTCCACACATACCGGCCTTTTTACCATCCGAATTATAATAATGCATTTCAAAATCGTAGGCCTCAGAATTTCGCAAAACCATCAAACCGTCAGCACCGATGCCAAAATGGCGGTCGCAAAGTCTTGTGATTTGCTTTTCCGTTAAGGCAATCCCGATTTCTTTCTCTACCAACATGATGAAATCGTTGCCATTGGCCTGGTATTTCTGAAAATTAATTTTCATTGTAATAAGAATTGTTAAAAAAACACTTTTTTTAACCTTTTTGGATTAATTTTTGCAATAGTTTTTCACAGCTAAATTTACTGATTAACAAAGATTAACATATCTGCAAAACCAAATGTAACGAAATTACGTTAAATTACAAAGATACTACAAATGAAATTTAGAAGATGAGCTTTTGACATTTTGTAAATCATTTAAACATCTAAAAAATTAAATAATTTTCATGAAGACAGTAGTAAAAAGTTTTGTAGGCGCGGCTCTGGGAACAGTTTTAATATTGTTTTTTGCATTTCTATTTCTGAAGCCAAAGCCAGGCAACAGTCAATCGACCGAAATTCAACAACATCAACCGCGGGTGCAATCGCAAGTGGTGAGAACTCCTTATATCGTCCCGAAAAATATTGATTTCACGCAGGCTGCTGCTAAATCAGTAGATGCTGTGGTACACATCAAAACCGTTATCGGAGTGAAACCGGAGCAATACGATGATTTTTTTGGCGCCTTAAGAGGCTATTTTTATGGTAATCCAAGGCAAAAAAGTGAACTAATTGCCTTCGGATCAGGGGTTATCATTTCTCCTGACGGCTATATCGTAACCAACAACCATGTAATTGACGGCGCGGATAAAATCACGGTAACATTCAACGATAAAAAGGAGATGGAAGCAAAGGTCATTGGGACATCTCCTTCCACCGACCTTGCACTCATAAAAGTCAAAGCAAAAGATCTGCCTTACATGACTTATGGAAACTCAGATGACCTGAAGGTCGGGCAGTGGGTTCTCGCTGTTGGAAATCCCTTCAACCTGACTTCTACTGTCACGGCAGGAATTGTAAGTGCTAAAGCGCGTGACATCCATTTGTTAGGTGGCCGGTCATCTATTGAATCTTTTATTCAAACCGATGCCGCAGTCAATCCCGGCAACAGCGGCGGCGCCCTGGTAAATACCGACGGGCAATTGGTCGGAATCAATGCGGCTATTGCTTCACAAACCGGGGCTTATGAAGGTTACTCTTTCGCCATTCCCGTAAACCTTGTAAAAAAGGTGGTTGATGATTTGATGAAATACGGCGAAATTCAAAGAGGCTATATGGGAATTCAAATCAGGAATATTGATGCCCAATTTGCCAAAGAAAACCATCTTTACGACCTGGAAGGCATTTATGTGGCGGATGTTATTCAAAACGGAGGAGCCGCCAATGCAGGTATGAAATCCGGCGACATCATTACTTCACTAAACAATCAGCCCGTAAAAAGTCTTGCTGGATTTATGGGAATTTTGGGACAGTTCAGTCCAGGAAATGCAGTTAGAGTAACTGTTTTAAGAGGAAAAGAGACCACGACTTTGAAAGTAATACTAAAAAATAAAAACGGAACGTTAGGATTAATTAGGCCGCAACAAACATTTTACAATCAAATACTTGGAGCCCAGTTCCGCGCTGCAACAACCAGCGAGACAAACAAACTTGGGATCAATCGCGGTATTGTAGTTACAAAAGTTGGAAACGGAATTATTAAAAAAGGAGGAATCTCTTCAGGATTTGTGATCACCGATGTCAACAACAGAAAAGTTGATAATCAGAAAGATCTGGAATCCGCGCTGAGATTGAGCAGAAACCAAAATAATGTAGTAAGGTTGCGGGGAATGTATCCCAATGGGATGAAAATTTCTTTTGAATTTATGCTTTAAAAACTTGCAATTTAGAATTTTTTTAAATAGCTTGCATGACTCTTTAAACTTTAAAAGATTAGAGAGCAAAATCATTAAATAACTTTAGACATGAGACAACTTAAAATATCCAAATCTATTACCAATAGAAACACAGCTTCTTTGGACAAATACCTTCAGGAAATCGGCAGGGAAGAATTGATCACTGCCGAAGAAGAAGTTGATTTGGCAAGGAAGATAAAAGCCGGGGACGAAAAAGCCCTTGAAAAACTTACCAAAGCCAATTTGCGATTTGTGGTATCCGTGGCAAAACAATATCAAAATCAGGGACTTTCTCTCCCTGATCTTATTAATGAAGGCAACCTGGGACTTATTAAAGCTGCCCGCCGTTTTGACGAAACCAGGGGATTTAAGTTTATTTCCTATGCTGTTTGGTGGATCCGCCAATCTATTTTGCAGGCACTGGCTGAACAATCACGGATTGTCAGGTTGCCGCTGAACCAGGTGGGATCGCTCAATAAAATTAAAAAAGCAAGTTCAAAACTGGAACAGGAGTTTCAAAGGCCTCCTTCCTCAGATGAAATCGCCCATGAAATGGACGTTTCCGAAACCAAAATCGATTCGGCGATGAAAATTTCAACACGTTACGTTTCCATGGATGCTCCTTTGCTTTCCGACGATGAAACTTCTTTGATCGATGTTTTTGTCCCCAATGATGCTACAGACACAGATAATGAACTTATTCGCGAATCTTTAAGAAGAGAAATTGACCGTTCACTTTCCACATTAAGCGAAAAAGAAAGAGACGTCATCAATCTCTATTACGGAATTGGTATGGCTCATGGTCTGACCTTGGAAGAAATCGGTGCCAAGTTTGATCTCACCCGCGAAAGAGTGCGGCAGATCAAAGAAAAAGCCATCCGCCGTTTGCGGCATACATCAAGAAGCAAGTTGCTGAAGTCTTATTTAGGGTAAATTCAAAAAAATCATTGAATGGTGAAAATCATTGAGAATAAAGAGTGAAACTCCTGTTTTGGAGTTGTTTCTTTTAATTATTATTTATGTTTTAAAGGCAAATTTCGTATGAATATTTGCCTTTTTTTTATATTTGCCGCACAGCTTATTTCTAATTATTTCGTACTTCTTAAAAAAATGGACAATGGTACCCAAAAAAGACATGAACGGGAGCTTTGAGCTTTCACTAAATGATTGGTCATATCAGGAGAAACTGGCCAACGAGTTCATCAGCGTGGTTTACAAACTGTTTTACGACAAAAGTATTGAATTGGTACTTTTCCAGGATCAGTTGATCGACAGAAGCGCCAGCGTAATCTTATACAAGCATTCTTACGCTGAGAACATCATCGACAAGCCCTTAAGGATTAAAGATTCTCTGACACTTTCTAAAGCAATCCTTCGAGCTAATCTCGGCCCATCCACTATTGACATAGGCCGCCTGAACCAGGAATGGACAGAAGAGCAAATGAACTATGTGGACGAAGAAGATTTCATCAACTTCAAATTAAAACATCTCATGGCAAAAAAGCATTCTGAATACAAGCCACGTGATGTAATACTTTATGGCTTCGGACGTATTGGCCGCCTGTTGGCAAGGCAACTCATCATCCAGGGAAATGGAAAACAGTTGCGCATCAGGGCCATCGTCACCCGCGGAAATGATGACATTCACATTGTAAAAAGAGCATCACTGTTTCGCCATGATTCTGTTCACGGACCTTTCCGCGGTGTAGCCATCGAAAATCTGGATGATAAAACCATTTATATCAATGGGCACAAAGTTCTGGTACTTGCCGCCAACAGTCCGGAAGAAATAGATTATACAGAATACGGTATTAAAAATGCCATTCTTATTGACAATACCGGTATTTTCCGCGACCGGGAAGGGCTGAGCAGACATTTGAAAGCCAAAGGAGTTGAAAAGGTACTTTTGACCGCACCGGGAAAAGGAGATATCCCCAACATTGTTTTTGGTGTAAATGAAAAGACCATAAAACTGGATTCGGAACAGATATTTTCTGCGGCATCCTGTACTACCAATGCTTCTACACCGATCTTACATTTAATTGAAAATGAATTTGGGATTGAGAAAGGACACCTGGAAACGGTTCACTCATACACCAATGACCAGAACCTGCTGGATAACTATCACAGCAAATATCGCCGGGGTCGTTCGGCGCCACTGAACCTTGTCATTACCGAAACCGGTGCTGCCAGTGCCGTTGCCAAAGCCATACCAAGCCTAAGTGGAAAGCTCACCGGGAATGCCATCAGGGTTCCCACACCCAATGTTTCGTTAGTTATCTTGTCGCTAACACTAAAACGCGAAACATCCGTTCAGGAAGTGAATGAGTTAATGCTCAATGCGTCTTTGGAAGGAGACCTCGTTCAACAAATCAAATACTCAACATCAAACGACGCTGTGTCTTCAGATTTTACCGGGGAATCTGCCACCGCGATTGTTGACAGTCCTGCCACCATAGTTTCAAGCGACAAAAAAAATATTGTGGTCTATGTGTGGTATGACAATGAGTTCGGATATACTTTGCAGGTTATCAGGGTAGCAAAGATGATAGCCGGAGTTTTGCATCCCACTTATTACTAAGAAAAAACTGTTTCATAATTCAAAATAGATCAGAAGGCCGTGCCGACCTTCTGATCTATTTTTGTTTGACTTTTTTGATCTTTTCAAATTTTTAATCTTCCCATTGCCTTCAATTTTGCATAAAAATTGTTTCTTTGCATTTTAATTCCCCTGTCGTATGGATCACAATGTAAAATACATCTTTGTTACCGGAGGTGTTTCTTCTTCACTTGGAAAAGGCATCATTTCTTCTTCGCTTGCAAAACTGCTTCTCGCACGAGGCTTCAGGGTCACTATTCAAAAACTGGATCCTTATATCAACATCGATCCGGGTACGTTAAATCCTTATGAGCATGGGGAATGTTATGTAACGGAAGACGGAGCTGAAACCGACCTTGACCTGGGCCATTATGAAAGGTTTTCCAACACCAGGACATCACAGGCCAACAATGTGACCACCGGAAGGATTTATCAAAACGTCATTACCAAAGAACGTAAAGGGGAATATCTGGGCACAACGGTTCAGGTTATTCCGCACATTACCGACGAAATTAAACGTTGCGTCCGTCTTTTGGGTCAAACCGGGAAATATGATTTCGTAATCACGGAGATCGGAGGAACGGTAGGTGACATCGAATCTTTTCCTTTTATTGAAACAGTGCGACAGATGAAATGGGAACTGGGTTCCCGTGTAGTTGTCATTCACCTCACGCTGGTACCATTTCTGAAATCTGCAGGCGAATTAAAAACAAAACCGACCCAACACTCTGTGAAAAGTCTTCTTGAACAAGGGGTTCAGCCGGATATTATTGTTTGCCGGACCGAGCACCCGCTTTATGAAGGCATAAAACAAAAAATAGCCCAGTTTTGTAATGTTGTTCCCACATCTGTAATTGAATCGCGTGATGCGGAAACCATCTATGAAGTACCTCTCTTGATGCTTGAAGAAGAACTGGATCTCGAAGTTTTGAAGAAAACGGAAACTCCTGTTCCTGAAAAAATAGATCTTGACAATTGGAAGAAATTTGTTGACAACCTTAAGAATCCAAAAGAAGAAGTTACCATCGGGTTGGTGGGAAAATATATTGAGCTCAAAGATGCTTACAAATCCATCAACGAATCTTTCGTTCACGGAGGTGCTGCCAATCAGGTTAAAGTGAACATTGAGCTTTTCCAGTCAGAAAATATTACATCGAAAAATGCAGCTTCATTACTAAAAGGACTTCACGGTATTTTAGTAGCCCCCGGCTTTGGCAGTCGCGGCATTGAAGGTAAAATTGAAGCCATTCGTTATGCACGGGAAAACAAGATACCCTTTTTGGGAATCTGCCTCGGCATGCAATGTGCGGCCATTGAATTTTCGCGCAATGTGTTGAAACTAAAAGGGGCACATTCCACTGAAATGGAACCGGATACACCCTATCCTGTGATCGATCTTATGGAAGAGCAAAAGAACATCGACAACTTGGGTGGCACCATGCGATTGGGTTCTTACAAGTGCAAACTGGACACGGAATCACTTACCTATCAAGCCTATAAAAAAGAGCTGGTCCACGAACGCCACCGTCATCGTTATGAGTTCAACAATCAGTACCGCCAAATTTTCGAAGAAAACGGAGTTCGTTTGGCCGGTATCAATCCCGAAAAGGACCTGGTGGAAATTATTGAATTAAAGGATCATCCATGGTTTGTGGGCGTTCAGTTCCATCCGGAATACAGCAGTACCGTAAAGGAGCCGCATCCTTTGTTTGTGGGTTTTGTGAAGGCTGCCAGAGAGTACAAGCATTCTTTGGAAGAATAAGACAATAGTTAGACAGTTGTGATACGATGGTGAATCAGACAATGGGCAGGCAAACTTCCGTCTTTCGGCTTCGGTCTTCCAGCTCCAATTCTTCATTCTTCATTTACAATCTCCTCATTTATTTATTTTTGTTAGGATGATTTATTCTTCTAATTTCGAAAAGAAAATCGATTTTGACCAAATCAGAAAACTGATCAATGAGAACTGTATCAGCGATATGGGACGATTTTATGTTTCCAGGATGCGGTTTTCGTCACAATCCCGTATCATCACCAGGATGCTGGATCAGACCATGGAATTCATCCAAATCCTTCAATCCGGGAAAAGCTTGCCTGCTGTCCAGTGTATTGATTTAAGAGATGAACTTTCAGAACTGGCGCCGACAGGCTCCTACATCCAGCAGGAATCCCTCTACAATCTGACCGAAGCTTTACGAATTCTGAATGATATTTTTTCATTTTTTAAAGGAACGGAAGAAGATGTATTGCCCGAATTAAAATCCCTGATGTCAGAGATCATTTTCCCAAAAGAAATTTATGATGCCGCGTCAAGGATCATCGACAATAAAGGAAATATCAAAGACCATGCTTCGGAGAAGCTGGGAGAGATCAGGTATAAATTACATGCTAAACAAAATACGCTGATGCGCGAAACCCGAAAAGCCTTTCTTTTTGCCAAAGAATCAGGCTGGGTTCCGGAACATGCCGAGATCACTGTGAGAAACGGCCGTGCCGTAATTCCTGTAAAAGCAGCAGACAAAAGAGCTTTTAAAGGTTTCATTCAGGATGAATCCACGACTGGCCAGACTGTTTTCATGGAACCACTGGCGGCTTTTGAAGTCAGTAATGAGATCACTGCGCTGGAAAGTGAAGAGCGGCGCGAGATCATCCGCATTTTGACACATTTCACCGACCGACTTCGCCCGCATTTTGAATCAATAAATGCTATTTACCGTTTTCTGGGATTGGTGGATTTTATCAGAGCCAAAGCGTTATTTTCCCTGAAAATAAACGCTACAAAACCTGTAATTTCAGGAGAACAAAACTTATCCTTAAAAAAAGCAGTACATCCGTTGTTATATCTTTCCCACAAAAACAGCGGCAAGGAAGTCGTTCCGCTGGATTTAGAACTCCATCCAAAACAAAGGATTCTCATGATCTCCGGACCAAATGCCGGAGGAAAATCCGTTTGCCTGAAAACCACAGGGCTGCTACAATATATGCTTCAGTGTGGGGTTCCTGTTCCTGCTTCTTCTGATAGCAAATTTTTCATTTACGACAACATTTTTATAGATATCGGCGATGAGCAATCGCTTGAAAATGATTTAAGTACTTACAGCTCTCACCTGTTGAATATGAAATTCTTTCTTCGCCATGCCAACGAAAAAAGCCTGGTGCTGATTGATGAATTCGGTTCAGGTACCGAGCCGCAATTAGGAGGCGCCATTGCTGAGGCAGCGTTAGAACAATTTGAGAAAAAAGGCACTTTCGGGGTTATCACAACCCATTACAGCAACCTGAAACTGGCAGCAGAGCGCATGGAAAATCTTGTAAATGGAGCCATGCTGTTCGATATAAAGGAACTTAGGCCGCTTTATATTCTAAAGATCGGCCAACCCGGGAGCTCTTTTGCCTTCGAGATTGCCCACAAAACCGGTTTTCCCAACTATGTGTTGAACAGGGCTAAAAAGAAATCAGGCATCAAACATTTGCGTTTTGACCAGCAACTGCAGAAACTGGAAACTGAAAAATTAAATATTGCCCAAAAGCAGGAAGAATTGGATTCCGGCAAAAAACAATTGGCTGAGTTAAAGGAAAAATACGCCAATCTCTCATCTGAAATAGAGAAAAACAAAAAGCAAATTCTTGAGGAAGCTCGGGAAAATGCCCTTCAAATCATTCGTAATGCCAATAAAGAAGTTGAAAAAACAATCCGGGAAATCAAAGAATCACAAGCTGCGAAAGAAAAAACACGTGTGAGCCGGGAAAAGCTGGAACAAACCCGTTTAGAATTGGAAGCCGAAAAAAAGAAGGACAAAAAGCCGGAACGTAAATCCGAAAAAGAACACAAAAAAACTTCCGTAAAACAAAAAAACCCGGAAGAAAACAGCAACGTTGTAGAACTGCAGACTCCAAACCCGGGCGATTTTGTCCGCGTGAAAGATTCAGAAATTATTGGCACCCTGATTGAGTTTGCAGGAGAAGATAGTTTCGTCAGTGTCAATGACATCCGCTTGAAGATTGCTACTAAAGATCTTTTGAAAACCGACAAAAAATCTAAAGTATTTCAACGAAGAAGCTACATTCCGAATATCTCAAAGGAGATTAATGAAAAAGCAGCTGAATTTCATTTGTCGCTTGATCTTCGTGGCAAACGGGCTGATGAAACATTAGAAATTCTTAGTCGGTATATTGATGATGCGCTGCTTCTTAACACAAAAGAAGTCAGTATTCTGCATGGAAAAGGAAACGGTATCTTACGGGATGTAGTAAGAGATTACTTGAGAACCATTGAGCGTGTAAAAGAATTCGGAGATGCGCCGATAACCTTAGGCGGAGCTGGAATTACAAGGGTAATCTTTAAGTGATCCGGACTACTCTGCTGCACGCCGCTGCGCTTTTTTATAAACGCGTTTGGAAACCAGGATACTGACTTCATAAAGAACTTCCAACGGGATAAAGACCAACATCTGACTGAACACATCCGGTGGTGTGATAATTGCTGCAACTGCCAATAAAATAACGACCATGTATTTCCGGTTCTTCTTTAAAAACTGGGGGGTTATCACTCCGATGCGGGTTAAAAAATAAACCAGGATTGGAAGTTCAAACACGATTCCTACTGCCACAATCATGGAAAGCATTGTACCGATATAGGAGCTCAGTGTAATCTGATTAGCCACATCAGAGCTGACAGAATAAGTCCCCAAAAAATTAATCATGATGGGAACAATGAGAAAATAACTAAAAACCACTCCTAGTAAAAAAAGAAGCGTACTAATCACCAAACCGCCTCTTGAATACTTTTTCTCATTGGAAAGCATAGCCGGCTGAACAAACCGCCAGATTTCCCATAAAATATAGGGGAAAGCAAGTATCGCACCCGCTACAACCGAAATATAGATATGCGTAAGAAACTGACCAGACATGCTAATATTTATAATCTTGAGATCCAGGCCCTTCACGCACAATGATGGTGCATGGATAAGAGCCCCCAGTCTGCACAACAACCGATAGGTAATAAAGTGCGAAGTACTTGGCGCTAAAATAATATTGTCAAAAATGATGTGTCGGTTCATGAAAGCGACGATTGCCAAAATAACAACAGCAATAAGAGGACGGATGATATGCCCTCTCAATTCTTCAAGATGATCCCAAAACGACATCACCTTTTCCTTGTTCTCGCCTTTGTTTTTAGTAGTCTGCTTTTCCATATAATCAGGATGTCAAAAGTAAAAAAAAACCTCACCGCATGGTGAGGTTTTTCAACATTTTAACAAAGATCAGGTAAAGACGATCTGGGTTCCTTCACCATCGCACATCGCGTAAAGATCTCCAACGGTAATAATGGCTTTGACCAAATCGTGGAGGTCTTCCTTTTTCAGCTTAAACATATCGGCAGCCAACTTGCAGGCATATATTTCGCCGCCGCCGGCATCGATAAGCTCAAGAAATTCGTCCACCGGAGGCATATCCAGTTTCTCCATTCCCTTCTTCATCATAGAAGTTACGCCGGCTTCAACACCGGGGACTCCTCCAAGCCAGGTTGGGAAAGGCAATCCGCCAGGCATTCTCATTCCCGGGTTACCTACCGTTGCTGTATGGAGATGGTTCATTCTTTTTTTGGTAATAGCATCCAGACCGAAAAAGGTAAAAAACAGTTTTGTTTCGATACCTTCCATAACAGCACCATTGGCCATTACCAAAGCAGCATACACATCTTCAAGATTTGCCTTTGAACAAATCAGCATTATTTTCTTCAAAGGTTGTTTTTCTGGTTTTTCCATGGTATTTAATTTTGTATTACATGCAGGAAACCGGTTTGGGTATCCCTGCAATTTTAGTTGCTTTCTTTAATGGAGCGCCGGGAAACAATTGATAAAAAGTCTTGGCATCAACCAGACCTGATTTACTGATCCCACGGATCGTAAGCCCTTCTCCGGAAGCCACTTTTTCTCTCATAAAATTAATCACGATGAAGTGTTCATCAGTCAATTCTAATCCTTCTTCTTTGGCAATTTCACCTGCAATTTCTTTTGTCCATTGCGATGCGTCAGTCATGTAGCCTTCTTCGTTTACATCTATGTTTACTCCGGCAATAGTTTTTGTAGCCATAGTTTTAAAATTTTAATATTGATACTTTAATTATTATTAAATTTAATTCCTTTTCTCCGATTCCAAAGCAATATTCTTTAAGAAAGTGATCATAAATCCCAATCCCTTTCTTAACTCCGGTGCATTCATAGCCCGGAAGGCTTTAAAGAGCGAATATTCCGGAATATTATCCACATCCATACTTTTATAAACTACCAATCCATTGTTGATAGCGCTGAGCATTTCAGGCTGTGTCAGGTTCTTAACTGTCTCCATAATAGAAACAATGTTTTCGGACAACAATCTGACATCCTCAGTCGAAAAATGTTCTACAATATTATCAAAAATCCTTGATGATTCCTTCAAGAAGTCGAGATATCCTTTGCTTTCCAGTTTTTGGAGTTTATCTACTCCATCCAGTCCGGCTTGCCTGATGATGGGAGAAATATCTTTCACCAGGTCGAAGGCTGCTTCCAGTGTGTCAAACATTTCGTTCAGGGAATCAATATTTCTCACAATTTTCAGAAGCAATACCTTGACAGCTTCCGGATCGATTTCCACACCTGCAGCATCCAGTTCCGTAACGGCAGCGCCAAACATATCATTACCGATGATAGAAAGGTCAGCAACCAGGTCGGATGCTGTTTGCCGCATTTCACGCTGTGCGGTAACTTCTTCCAGTACCCGGTCAAGTTTCCGGTTCATATCATCAATTTGCTGTTGCATTTTATTATCATTCATCGCTTTAAGTTTTTATGAATTAATATGATGCTTAAAGCTGCTTTCCGGCCATTTGCATTTCTGATTTAATGGGCATTTCCTTGCCTTTCAGTAGAATATGCCAGTATAACCAGCGGAAGATCAATTTCCCGTAATGGTTGGAGCGGGTAACTTTTAACAGACCAAACGGACCGACTCCCGGGAACGGAAATGACCCCGGCAAAGGTTCCGTATCGTAATTGAAATCGATGAGTGTTCCCTTGCCAAACCCGGTCTCAATGTAGCAGTTGGCATGCCCGTCGAAACTGGCAGTATAAGGCCTTCCTTCTATGGCGCACATCAGGTTTTCTTCTAAAATCTCAGAAGCAAAATGAGCCACAGAACCGGCTTTTGAAGTGGGCAGGTTGGCGGCATCACCAATCACGAAAATATTTTGATAATCTCGTGATTGTAAAGTATTTTTATCGGTAGGGACAAAATTCATATCATCTCCCATTCCGCTGCGGGCGATCATTTCGTCTCCCAGGTTGGTAGGAATGGTAACGAGACAATCGAAATTGACTTCTTTTCCAGCAAAATCAATGATCTTCTTCTCATCGTTGTTAACTTCAGAAACGCTAAAATCAGGTATGATATTAATGTTCTTGGATTGTAACAACTCGCCCAGCATTTTGGTAGCACGTGGTTTGGTAAATGCCCCGGAAAGCGGCGTAACATAAGTGATGTTCACCTTGTTGCGAAGGCCTCTCTCTGTGAAAAAAGCATCAGCAAAAAAGACAAATTCCAAAGGAGCCACAGGACATTTATAAGGCAATTCGGTAATGTTAATTACAAGCTCTCCGCCCTGCCAGGTCTTAAAGAAATTTCCAAGGGCAACTGCACCTTCTATGGTGTAGAAATCAAAAATTTCCTTATGCCATAATTTGTCTTTTAGACCCGGAGTCTCTTCGGGAGCAGTCCGGGTTCCTGTGGCAATGATCATATAGTCATAACCTAAAGAAACCCCGTCAGAAAGTAGAACCTTGCTTTCCTCTGGTTGAATTTTTTCAATTTTTGAATAAATCACATTGACACCGATGGGGAAAAAATCGCTTTTGGGTTTCACCACGTCATCACGTGTGTACATTCCAAAGGGAATAAATAAAAACCCTGGTTGATAATAGTGGGTTTTAAACTGGTCTACGATGGTAATATCCCATTCGTCACGTGATAATTTTTTCCGCATTTTGTTGGCCATCATTGTTCCGGCCGTTCCTGCACCTAATATTAATAGCTTTTTCATAAATTTATTTATTTTTGTCCCCATCTTGTTAAAAAAGATGGTTTAAATTTTTATAAAGATATATACATATATTTGTTTACATTTGTTTTTTGTTATGCTATAAATCAGCTATTCTTACATTTCTAACATTTTAGAATGAAAATAAAAGACGATATAGTAAGTTGCAGGACATGCGTTTACAGGAATCTTTTGTTCGGCGATCTCAATGATATCGAATATAAGTTGGTAAATGAGGGCCGCCAGGAGATCTTTTTTAAGCGGGGAGAAATAATAAAACGGGAAGGCGATTCTATTGATTCTTTTCTTTATTTAAGAAAAGGGCTCGTCAAACTCTATAAAACCGATTTTAATCATAAGGATCACATCCTAAGCGTTAACCACCCGGGAGATTTTGTAAGCCTGCTCAGCATTTTTTCTGAAAAAGAATACAAATACAGCATTGCCGCCCTGGAAGACACACTGGTTTGCCTTGTGGACATTGAAGTATTGAAATATCTGGTAGGTTCCAATGGCACATTCAGCCTTCGGATCATGAAAAAAATGAGCCAGATTTCTGATGCAATTATTGAAAGTCGATTTGAGCAGTCTCAAAAGCAGGTCAAAGGGCGGGTAGCCCATTTACTCTTATTTTTTGCTACCCAGGTTTATCACAAACACGAATTTATCTTATACCTAACACGTCGTGAAATTGGGGAGCTTATCTCCATTACCACCGAAAACACCATCCGCACGCTTTCCGAGTTTCGAAAAGACGGCATCATAGACATTGATGGCAAGAAAATAACCATTCTTGACAATGATCGACTGCTCAGTATTAACAAAGGCGGATAAACTCCACAAAGAGAATCTGGTAGATTAGCAGCCTCCTGCCACTACGGCAGCTTTTTTTCTACGATGAAAGATTACAGGTTTCTTTACACTTTCGTTTGAATTATTTCCCAAAGAAGCTGAACTTTTCGCAACCTGCCTAAAATCATACCGGGCAATTCCTTTAATATAAGAACTATCGTTTTTTGTGGCAGCAAGATCATTTTTGTGGGCTTTATAATAATCGTAACCTCCCAACAGGACTTTCACGTTGTTAAAGCCTATTTCGTGGAAAAGCATTGATGGTCCGTTGGCCTGCCGCTGATCTTTTCCATACAATACCACGGTGATGCCATTTTGCTTAAACTCCTTAAGACGATCAAAATTTTTCTCCTTCGTGAGACCTATTGCCGAAATATTCTCAGAACCAGGAATATGCCCCCGGCCATATACAAACTTGTTCCGGATATCAATCAACACAATATTTTTGTCTTTATGATTGATAAAATCAACCAGTTGATACGGGTAAAAGTAAGAGTTGGTATCCTGAAGTATCTGCACACTCTGTTTCATATTTAATTGATATGAAATCAAGGGTTTTTTCATGGTGAAGAAACCGATTAGTATTACCACAACAAAGATGATGAGGACAGCAAGGGTCTTTTTGGGATTCAGCTCATGTACATGCATATTTTCAAATGTTTAATTCAAAATTGAAATCTTTCAAAAAATTAACAGCCCCCGGATACTACAGCTGCCTTTTTCCTTCTCCTGACAATGATTTTAGGCTTCCCGCTCACCGCTGCTTTGACTTTGGCACCGGTAAAATAAAGCCGCGCTCCTTCACGGAAATGATACGTTTCAACGACAGCCTCAGGAGCAGTCTCCTCGGGCGCCTGCGGTTTAATAATCGTATTGATCCAGCCGTTCAGACCATTCTTCATCACATAGGTACTCTTAAACCCCTGCCGGCGTAACAAAACCCAAGCCTGATCGGAAAGAATATCGTCATTGGAAAATAAAATCACTTTGGTTCCGGGAATTCCGAAATACTGCAAACTTAAACTGCTGGCAAGGCTATCCAACGGAACGTTTATAGCATTGGGTAGCGAAAATTTATCATACTCTTTTGGAGAACGTACATCAATGAGTTCGAGAGTCGGGTTTTTCTGAATAATCAGTTTCGCAACCTGGTCAGTGCTCATGTATCGCGTAGGCTGAATAATATCCCATAGCAACTCTTTTGGAGAAACAGATTGTTTCACGGGCTTATTATGGAGAAATAAAGTACCTGCGGCCAAAAGAAGCATTATGAAAGTAAGAATAAAATAATTCCTGTTCATAATAATTAGAATTTATATTTTGTTATTTTTTTTCTGACGCGTTTTTCTATGATGGCAGAAAACCAAAAAGCTGCCAAAGCAATGACGGTAAAACCAAGTGCCCACCAGGAAGCGCTAATACCGGTTACATCCATTAAGGTAACATGGCCCAAATACCCGCTCAGGTAGAAGCCTTTCAAGAAAGGAAACCCTTCTGCAAAAATAAAAATTCCGATAAAAAGACCAACGGCAAAGACTAACGCATCAAGTTTACCAATTGTGATAGCAACGATACTTGTACCCGGGCAAAAGCCACCGATTATAAAACCTATACCCATGATTACACCTCCGAGAATCATAGAGGGAAGGTATGTAGGTAAAATGAATATTTGGGAAAGGTTGAGCCATCCAAAATAGCTAAAATAAAGCAGCCCAACCATTGAGACAATGACTGCGGTAAGAAACACGCGCAGTACTACAAAATTGTATCCATAAAAAACACCGGAAAGATTCCTCGAGGAGGAAAATCCGGAGGCTTCTAATAAAAATCCGAAGCCTATTCCAATAAAAACGGCAATGACAAGGTTCCAATTACCGGAAATAATCCCATTAGGAAATAAAGGTCCCATTTTCTTATATTTTTAGTTTATAATATCTGTTATGTCCATAATTTTCTAAAAAAGTAGGCAACGAGGTATGCTGAGGAAAAAATAAGCAGCATCACCATCACACCTCCAAAAGAAAAAGTAGAGCTTCCACTCAGGGCAGCACCACTGGTGCAACCACGACCCAACCGGGTACCAAACCCCCATATTATTCCCCCAATCAAAGCATAGATGATCCGTTTTTTTGAAGTAATACGGGGACCGTGTTCCACAAATGGTTTTTTTACCCTTCCAAAAATTATTCCTGATATTAGCCCTCCGAGGAATACGCCCAGCACTTCATATACCAACCAGGTATCCATAGGGGAATGGTTATTTTTTAGAAACTTTTTATAATACGGATGTTCTTTTGCTGCAGTTGGGCTGATAATTTCAGCAGATGCAACCACAGTATCCTTTACCGCCCCACTAATACCCAGCTCGCGCCCGGAAATAAAAATCGTTATGATCATCAATAATCCAAGTAATACACCACCTAGGTATGGATTAATATAATGCGTCTCGGAATCTTGCAATCGTTGTGTATTCATTTTTTTAGTTTTTGTTACTTATCAAAATAAGAATCTTGTAATCTGACCAGCATCTACCATCACAAAACGCAACATGAGACCTCCAAACAGGATCAAAAACGGGGGAACCCATTTAGGTACATGGAAACCTCTCAATTCTAAAATCTCGAGGGTAACCGGGAAGATTAGTCCAAGCAGTACCACAAATATCCAAAACGACAGTGTAAACTGGCCACCAATGAATAAGTGAAACGCTTCCAATTTCACTGCGGTTCCAGCCATAAAGCCCATGAAAAGATGTACAATTAAGAATAATTCTGTTAGGATAAAGAATATGTCAATCCTGCTTAAAACCTTTTTTTCGTGTTCATCATTGCTCATCCACATGATGGCTGCAAGCCCAGTCGAAAATCCGGAAACCAAAAACAGCGGACCGAGGATTGACACGTTCCATAAAGGCCTGGCATTGAAAGCGGACAGTAATATTCCCGTATAAACGGCAACGATAATGGATAAAAACAGCATCACCCAGGCGAATGGAACTCGCTTCTTATTGACCCATTTTTCAAACCGGTTAAGAAAATTAAATTTCCAGTCCCAGCCCGGAAACATTTCTTTCATATAACTGGCCGTCCAAATGATAGATAACGGTGTGATGATCAACAAAGTCCAAGCACCCCATGACATCGGAGATGTAAAACGGACAGTTGTATATAAACGCCAGAAATACAGTTTATGGTGCAAATCATAGAAAAGAGATGATAATCCAACGATTAAGGCAAGCGGGGCAATAAAAGAAGCCCACTTAACAGCAGTCGGCATTTCCTTTTGTTTACCGGTAATCACAAAATAAGCAGCGAAGAAAATGATACCTCCGGCCAGCCCTCCCAGAAAGAGATAAAGTGCAATTTCCCAATGCCAGATGTGTAAAACCGGGTAAATCTCAGGAATATGTTTGCCACTTACGATTAATTCTTCATTCATTTTTTAAAGTTTTTAAAAGTTCTTACCTAAGAAAATACAACTGAGGTTTGGTTCCGGCTTCCGGTGCCAGCACATACCAGCTCCTGTCCTTCAGGGCTTTGGAAACTTCACTATTGGGATTGTCTAAATCGCCAAAATGCAGGCAATGCGTCGGACAAACTTCAACACAAGCCGGATTTTGTCCTTTATCAATTCTCTGAATACAAAAGGTACATTTATCTACATAACCTTCAGGATGAACGTATCTTGCATCATAAGGGCATGCCTCAATACAGGCACCGCATCCGATACAATCATCTTCGGCAACCAGCACAATTCCTCCTTCAACTATGTGACTGGCCCCCGTCGGGCAACATCTTACACATGGGGCATTTTCACATTGATTACACCTTTCCGACATGAAATGCATGTCCAGGTTTGGATAAGTCCCTTCGACATTTTCCACAATCCAGTCGCGGCAATAACCATGAGGTACATTATTCTCCGTTTGGCATGCTACTACACAGTCTGCACAGCCTACACATTTTTTTGTATCGATAGCCATTGCATATCTCATGCTTTATCCTCCTTATCTTTAGTTTCGGGATTTTCTTTAATAAATGTTATGAAATTACCCCTCATACCATTTCCACCCATAACAGGGTCAATGGCTACCTGGGTAATCATTTCTTCATCACTGGCACCCATTCCATAAGCACGGGTAAGCTTCTTATCACTATGTCCGAAGCCGTGAACCATATAAACCGAATCCCACCTTACTCTTTCTGTAATTCTTACTTTAACAGGAAATGATGTGATCGCTCCATCCTGGTTTTTAAGCCATACTTTCTCGTCGTTTTTCAGCCCCCACAAAGAAGCAATCTGCGGGTTCACCCAGACACTGTTTTCCTTCATCAAATCCCACAGAAAATGATTGTTCGTGGTTCTCGAAAATGTATGCATCGGTGCCCTTCCGTAAATCAGGCGGTAATAATTCTGCGGTGGTTCAGGATGTGCTTTAAAAACCGGCAATGCATCAAAACCAGCATCAGCAAAATCGGTCGAATAGAGCTCAATTTTTCCTGAGTTTGTATTAAACTGGAAGTCTTCGCCATCACCGATGTACAACGACCCACTTTGACGTGGAAATGTTTTAACACCAATTTTTTTCATTTCTTCCAATGACGTTCCAACTTTCTTAAGCTGCCAATCAATAAGTTCTGAATAATCATCATAGTTGAAATAAGCATGAAGACCTAAGCGCTCACCAATCTGTTTGGTAATCCACCAGGCGGGTTTAGTATCAAAGCGTGGTTTCACGGCGGGCATCCGCAATGCGACGTTCGGGAGTCGATTTTGAGCAGCCCTGAGGACATCATAACGTTCAAGATAAGTAGCTTCCGGAAGAATGACATCTGCGTAACCTGTCACTTCCATTGGCATGGTATCCATAACAGCAATAAATTCAACCGCATCACTGGCTTCTTTGAAGAGTTTCTTATCAGGCATTGAAATTGGCAGGTTCGTACCTCCTACGAACCATGCCTTTAATTGATGTTTATAATTATATCTTGGAATAGAAGCCTTCAGAATTTCGGAGGTAATACCCATGGTTGCCAAGGGAAATTTCCCTTCCGGAATGTCTTTCCATCCCCATTTTGGTTTTGGGTATTCAGGTTGAGGATATTGAGGAAGATGAAGCGCTTCAGGAAGATACAAGCTTCCCCGCTTTCCCCAGCCGCCCAAAAGGGCAGTTAGAATAGCCATTGCCCTTTCCCTTTGGCTATCATCGCCATACCAAACAGTATGTCTTCCGGGATGAACAACAACTGCCGGGGCAGCGCCAGCCATTTCTCTGGCTGTTTTTCTAATCATATCGGGCTCAATAGTAGTGATACCATAAGCCCATTCAGGAGTCATGTCTTTTACATGGGCTTTCAACTGATCGAATCCGAAAGTATATTTCTTGACAAAATCTTTGTTATAAATATCTTCATAGATCAGTACATGTATCCAGGCCAGGAGCAACGCCAAATCGGTAGAAGGTTTAATGGGAAGCCAGTAATTTGATTTACTGGCAGCAGTACTAAACCTGGGGTCTACAGTGATAATAGTTGCTTTCTGGTCGATCGCTTCAGACATCTCCTGAACCTGAGTATTGTGCATGTTTTCACCGATATGAGAACCGATCAGCACCAAACAGCGAGTATCCCGGATGTCTGTACACTCAGGAGAACCGATAAATGCTCCGAAAGTTGCATAATAGGCTGCCGAGCGCGGGCCACGGCAATTAGCATAAGCAGGTTCTGCATTGGACTCAGAGCCATAAGCACGCATCAGGTGATCTAAATGATCTCCGGGCGTACCATGGTTAAAAAGGCCAAAAGATTCAGGGCCATACTTTTGCGCGACTTCTTTCATCTTATTAGCAACCTTATCCAAAGCCTCATCCCAGGTGGCTTTCCTGAAATACTGAGAACCGTCTGCCTTTGTCTCACGGATCAAAGGGGTCTTTAAACGGTCGTTATCATAATACATTCCTATTCCCCCGGTACCTCTCGGACACATACGGCCCTTGCTGTGCGGGTCATTTTCATTACCAATGATTTTTCTGATCTTTCCCTTTTTATCCACGTAAGTCCAAGCAGCACATTTCCAGAAACAAACCTCGCAATACGTTGGATAAGGAGTCATATCTTCATCACTCGCCGGTTCGTTGGAAGAATCGGGCTGAAGCCAGTTTAGCCCTTTCAGGTCAAGGGCATGCAAGCTCAAAGCTGTGGCTCCGGCGGTGACAGTTGAAATTTTAATGAATTCCCTTCTTGTTTTCATCCGGCTATATTTTTATTCTATCAATATTATAATATATATTATACGATCGGTATGTATGCAAGTGCAAAAATATGATGAATTTACAGAACATATATAAAAAGATAACTATTTGAATGCTTTACAAATAAATCCCTTTATGGCTGATTTTCTGGCTATTATTTACATCACTCAATATTGTGATAAATATCACATATTATCTATTATTTTGATTCATTGATGATTAAAGGCTCTATTTATATTGGGAATAAATTACTTCATTGATTAAAAGAAGGTTAGCTCTATTTTGCTGTGAAGCATATTATTAGCGGAATAGCACTGTTTTATTCAGGAAACTAAAAAACCCGGCACAGTGAAAAGTGCCGGGTCTAATGAACCAAATAACAACCCGATTCTCAAGTCGGCTGAATAATTTCATGAGAATACATGGCAAAAGAACGACACAAAAAGTGAGTCCATTTTCCAAAGGGAACAATAATCAAAGCCTATTGAACCAGCACGATAAGTTGAATCATATAAATCCAAATATAAAATCTGGAATGAACTACCCCGCCGCAAGCGGACGGGGTATCCTTAGCCCTCTAAAAGAGGGCTAATTGGACTGCCTTATATAACACTTTGTACTCTTTTTCAGCACCTTGTTCTCTAACATATTTTGAAA
>VAPK010787275.1_pt1 | contig 23541 bp, 20 predicted proteins | sample 3395031 | NCBI WGS metagenome assembly VAPK01 (sample SAMN08290443, study PRJNA428436) | hydrothermal vent metagenome | isolation source: Deep-sea hydrothermal vent chimney 1 | place: Pacific Ocean: Juan De Fuca Ridge
ACACCCAAACTACTTGCCATTTCTTCAAGTTCAGTTTTTAATGGACCGCCGCCAGCAAGCTGAAGTTTAAAGACAACACCTTCTTTTTTTAAAATATCACAAGCAGAAACAAGAACATCAAAGCCTTTCTTTTCAACCATCCTGCCAAGCGCACCTAATAATGGTGGCGAACCTAATTCTTTTTTATCTCGCACATTAAAACTTGAAGCATCCACACCACAATGAATAACATTAATTTTCTTTTTATCAGCCCCCAAGTCTCCTAGAAATGTCTTATTATATTTAGAAATAGTTACTGCAAATTTTGCTCTTTCAACCTTCTCTTTCAATAACCAGCCACGTTCAAACAGATCATTTGCATGAGATATAAAACTAAAGCTTATGCCATGTAAGGCTGCTGCATACATTGCAATATCTGTTGGTATATGTGCAAAATTTGCATGAATATGTTCTATATTATTTTCTTCCAAATATCGGACAAACCCTGCTGCAATAAAAAAACGGAATATAAGCCCCTTGCCTACATGAGTAAAAATCCCAACGCGACTAATGTCGGAAAAAACTGTTCGTAGTGTTGAGAAATATTTTATTGGAGATGAAACAAGAAGAAGCAGATTTGTAACAATAACTTTTAATAAAGACTGCTCATACAAATAAAATGTTCTCTTTTCGAGCTTTTCAAGCTCAAGACCTAAAGCTTTATTTATAGGTCGATGGATAGAAACTGAATCTATCTTTAAACCCATTTTTTCTAACTGCAATATTTCCTGATAGACAAAAGTAGCGCTTAAAGCGGGTATTTCTGGAGCTAAATATGCAATTTTTTTTATATCTTCCACAATTCACTCTCGTTATATTATGTTTAAATCCAACGATCTTATAAATCAGGAAATGAAAAACCTGGTTTTTCTGGATCCCACAAATTTTCCTGCTTTTTATTCAATTCTTCCGTTGCTTTTGCTTTACCTTTGATTAAACAGCTCCATTGATAACGTCTTAAAAATTTACGAAAGTCAGGATCTTCAAGTCGCTTGGTACCAGAAAGTGCGCTCTTTACAAACCCCCACCACATAGCAAAACCACCTATAAAAATTGGCCGATGTAATGAGCGGTATATTGCTGAAGCAGTTAAATAAAGGAAGCTCGAGCCCATAAAATATTGTCCAAAACCATGCCGCATTCTTCCGGTAAAGATACTTACCTGGCTTGATCCCATGGGCCTTAAATGTATAAAACAAAGGTCTGGCTCATTCCAGCTAATTGCTATCCAACCCAGCATTCGACAGCGATGCCCATCAATTCCATCCCACATAACCTGTTTAACAAAACCGCCAACTTGTTTGAAACACTTCACCCTGTAAAACTTTGTCATCCCGACTGAGTTTTCATCACCACATAATTCACTAATATGATCACCCGTTGCCTTATCAATAAAGTAGGGTTTGCCGCTTGCGGTTCCTATTCGAGGATTATTCTCCATATGCTCAATTAAGATCTCAAAATATCTTAGCGGTAGCTCTAAATCTAAATCTAATTTACATATATATTCATAATCATCAATATTTTCACCTTTCATTCCATCATAAAAGGCCTCAATCACACCAGGACCTACTTTACGATGGCCTCGATTTTCTCGTGTTATGATTTCAATAAACTTATATTGGTTTGCATAATTCTTTAAAATATTTGCTGTTTCATCGGTAGAACCATCATCAACAATGATCCACTTCTCAGGTAACACGCTTTGGTTACATACCGTTTCGAGAGTTCTCTTCATGTATTGCTCTTCATTTCTACATGGAGATATTATTAAATATTTTTTTTTCATACCTTTACCCTACAGATCGTTTATCTGCTTAATTCTAAAGTAAATAGTCACTACAATTATAACGAAAAATTTTAGTCGCTAACTTAGATCTGGATATAACTTTAAGTTCTCTTCTAGCCAGTAATAATTTACTTTTTAATATTTGAATACTTGCAATAAATGCAGCATCAATGTAACTACTGTTATCCAGTATGATCTCTACATTACCAGTAAAGCTAATCGCCTTATTTAACGCTACATTTATTTCAGACATATTACTGAAGTCACAACAACCATTGAATACAATATTCATCACATTATTATTCGTAAATATTTCAGTTTTATTTTTTTTTCGACTTCCTGTCTTTCTAATTATCATGCTTAAAGGTATTACTCTAAAAACAAATAGATGAACAAATGAAATGCCATCAAAAAAATATCTCTTCCATAAAGCAGGCTCTTCCTTAATTCGCCATAACCACTCCAGTCCTGTTTTTTGAAAAATTTTTGGCGAACGATTTACTGTTCCTGCAATAAAATTAACAACCGCACCAAGGTGGCTGATTATTGGTGCACTCAGAAACTTTCTGTTTTTTTCAATCCATGCCTGACCTTTTTTTGCTCCTAAGGAAACTATAATAAAATCTGCATCACTTTGATTAATCTGATCAATAATTCTTCCTGAACTCATTTCTTCAATTGAGCCAAAACCAGGATTAAGACTACCTACGCACTGTAAACCTGACTCAGAAGTATTTAGCTTTTTACAGGCAATTTCACCAATATCTGCCTCACCGCCAAAGAAAAAAACTTTTAATGGTTTATACCCGGCCCTATTTTCAATAAGCTCTTCTATTAAATTAGATCCAGCTACTCTTTCTGAAATAGGTATATTCAGTAACCGTGCCACCCAGACTAAAGGTTTACCATCCACCACACTCAAATCACTGTTTATTACCGAGTTTCTAAATTCAGTGTCTTTTTGGCTCTCAATCAGGAAATTTAGATTAGGTGTAGAAATAAAGCAGGGTCTCTTGTTTGTCGCAGAAAAATGTACTTTATCAATAGCACTCTTCATATTAATCGAATCAAAAGGCAAGCCCAGTATGCACCATACATCGCGCGCTATACTTTTATCATTACTATTAACAGACACCGACATTAACCTTTGTATTCAATAATTGAACTTTGTTTATTCATTAAGCGATTAAATAAAAATTTTAGCTGCCCTTGCATCTCCGGGAACTTACCTGTCGTGACAAATACTGCATATAACCAACCATGCTTAACAATATGTGTGTTTTTAAATTTAACTCGCACGACTTGAATAGGGTATATAAGTAGCAAAATAAATAACAGGGGATTAATAATACCTGCCAGTAAAATACCAACAGGCAAATATCCACCCCACAACCAAATTCTTCTCGTCTCACGTATACGATGAAATTCAGGGGCTGCCCCGTGCATAGCGGCACCTAATGCATAGGCATAACCTGCTCTAATATTACGTTTCCACCACTGGCTAAAGCGAGTAATATTTGCATCATGCCACGTCATTTCTATATCTAAACGCCAGATTTTCCAGCCTTTTTGACGAATTCTTACACACAACTCAGGCTCTTCACCGGCTATAACTGTTGGGTTAAAACCCGATACCTGTTGCACTACATTTATGCGCATTAAAGCATCACCACCGCAGGATTTTGCTTCACCTATAGGTGAATCCCATTCAATGTCGCATAACATATTATATTTACTTGAGTTTGGATAACGCTCTCGCCTACGACCACAAACAACTACTACATCAGGATTTTGAGTTAAATACTCTGATGCCTGCTCAATCCAGCCATCTGTAATCTCACAATCACCATCAACAAACTGAACATAAGATAAAAGAGGCTCTAATTCACATAAACGAGCTAAACCTTCATTCCTGGCTCGTGCTGCAGTAAAGGGAATAGAAATATCCAGATTAACAACATCAACACTAAGATTATTTGCAAGATCAACAGAGTTATCTGTAGATCCTGAATCTACATATACAACCTTATTTGTGATCTGAACTACAGATTCAATACAGATCTTTAATCTTTCCCCCTCATTTCTTCCTATAATAACAACACCTACATCGTTACAAAGAGAGGGTAATTTAGTCTTCACGATTTAACCATTCTAATGCTTCTGTAGAAGTTACATTTTTGAAATTATAACAATTAATATCTTTACCTAACCATTTACTGAGCATTTTAAGATCTTGATTAAAAATATCCTCTAATTTTCTAATATATTTTTCATCTATAACTGGTCTTTCCTGCATTCGTAACTTACCCTTAATCAAATTACGAATTTTTTTGGGAACTAAATTTCTTCTGATAGATTTGGCAACGCTTGATTCAATCAATAAATTATATAAAGGGAACTTACGAATTCGTTTATTAGAAATATTCTTTGCATTTAAATCATAAGACCATTTCGGGTCACCATTATATCCAATAAATTTACATACGCGCTCAAGTTCTGACTGTGAATAGTTAATTAATCTATCAAAAAAAACCGGCAAAACATTATCTCTACCAAATGTTTCAAAATAAGGTTCAAGTTGCATAGCATATCGGCTGTAATCTACAAGCTCTGGATAGCGAGTAATTGCTTTATTAATATCACATTTATAACTGCCCATACTCCATTCATGGATGTAATGTGAAATTAGACGATCAACTGGATGACGCATTACATATATATATTTATTGCCGGATAAATATTTATTTAACCTACTAACCGTTTCAGGATATGTAGGTAACTTAGTGTAATGCGTACTTGCTTCACCAAGTAATGCTCCTTCTGGAAATTCATCGAATAAACCAGAGTACCAATCAATCCCTTTTATATATTCACCGTCATCACTGAAAAAATTTGGCTCCTTTGGCTCACACATATATATATCAGGTTGTTGAATTAATTGTTCCTGTAGTGTTGACGTCGCCGACTTCATTGCACCAATAATCATAAAATTTGGTAATTTTAACATGAATTTACTTACTATTATTACTACCCGGATGGGTATAAGATTTAAGAGGTTGTAGCCAGTTAATCCAAATATCAAGCCACTGCTTTTCACTTAACGCTTTATCATTTCTGCCAAATAATTGCCGGGATTTTGATATTAATCTGCCCAGCGACCAGAGTAGATTAGCCAGAGTTAGTCCAATCCAGCCATATAATTGATAAAAATAACGAGTTCTGGATTCATAATAATATCGTGGAAGCCTTTTTTTAAGTTTAGTGTTTTCTTTTACTGGTGAACTACCACCCCTTAAATGAACAACTGGTGCAGAAGGTAAATTAAGAATATTCCATCCAGCTTGCCTGGCGCGATAACAAAATTCAGCATCCTCAAAATACATAAAATAACCATCATCCATCAGTCCGACATCATCAAAAACTTCTTTCTTAATAAGAACACAAGCAAAACTACTCCAGGGTGGAAAATTTATTTTATCAGTTACTGGTATTGGAACATTATATTTTGTAAAAAGTTTTGTAATAATTCCAGTTTGGGCAGAAGAAATAAATTCACTAATTGGTGAGAGATAATTAAAGCAACTTACTTGCGATTGTGTATCTAGCCACTCTAATCTAGGTGTTATTACTCCTGCATTTTTATTATCGTCAGCAGTTGTTAATAATCGTTTTATCGAATTTTTACGTATTAAAGTATCACTATTTAATAATAAGTAAAATTTCGACTTAACAGTTTTTATTCCAATATTATTCCCACTTGAAAACCCACTGTTAGTTGATGACTTAACGAATATTACAAGCGAGTTTGTATCATTATTAGCAAGCCAGTCTTCAATAACTTCAATTGAGCCATCACCAGAAGCATTATCTACAAGCACAATACGTGAATTATCACTATCAATTTCGGGGATAAGAGATTCGAGACAATCTATCACCATTCCCGCTGTACGATAATTAATAATAACAACCGTTAAATATATTTCTGAGCTATCTGAACATCCAACTTGTAATGCAGACATTAATCCTTTTCCTTAGGGAAAAAATAATTTACCCGCTGTCTAATTAATTCTTCTTCAATATTTGAATCATATGCACCTTCACGAGATTCGATTAAATCATACCAGGGTAATTTTTTTGTATCTTTATCCAGCTTTTTCACTAGCTCATCTGTATCACCAATAACTTTTGCAGGTACGCCACCAACAATTTTCCCTGCAGGAACATTGCTAGTAACTACTGCACCAGCAGCTACAATTGAGTTTGGCCCAATAATGCAATTAGGTAATATAATCGCACCCATGCCAATAAATACATTATCTTTAATATCGATCTTACCAACGGAATCAAGTTTTTTATTATAAGCCTTGTTTAATACTGAGATAACAGCATCATGCCCAATCAGCGTACAGCTTGATAAACATACATTACTACCAATTCGAACATATGGTGGATTTGTGACACAAACATCTTTATTTATATGGCATCCTTTACCAATTGAATGAAACTTTTTATTTCGCTTCAGGTGTTCAATAAAATCTTCATTTGAAGGAGAAAACATCTTAAGCCATATGCTTGTAAACATACCTTTCTCAATTGCGAAATATCTAATTAGTTTATTAATCATAAATTTAATATCAACATTATATTAATAATATATAGTTACAATTTAATTGAACAAACACCTTTAATCTCATGATTGCCAGAACGCTTACACGCGTTTAAAAGTGATTCCTCAAATTCTTTTGACGAAGTCTCCCATGAGCTACTGGCAACAGTCTGGTAAGCATTCTCTGACATGAGCTTCCATTCGTCATTGTCATACGTCAGTATATCTGAAACACCCGTAGCAAGTGCCTGAACATCATCAACATCAGTCAACATGCCATTTTTTCCATTTATAATTACTTCTTCTGGCCAACCTGCTTTTGTTGACACTATTGGTGTCCTGCATGCCATAGCCTCCATAGCGGGCAGATTAAAACCTTCTATCCTGCTAGAGGTGAGCCATACATCACATCGTGAATATATATTTCTTATGTCTTCTTGTTTAGGTGAACGAATATATTCAACATTACTAAATTCATTATTTTCAATACATGGGTCACTTACCCCAAAAGCAATAACATGGAGATCCTGAAATCTTCTACGTAATACTTTTATTACATCCAGTGTAACATCTACTCCTTTAGAAGATGATATGCTGTACAAAAAACCTACTGTTGGAGCATGTTGTTTATTTCTTATGGGTGCAAAAAACTGTTTATGGTCAACGCTATTTGAAACCAAGTCAACCTGGGTATCACCATACTCATCTGCCATAATTTTCCTCAACCATTTCGCAATAACTATTTTATGCATTGGCATCATATATGTAATCTTACATCTATCAACTGGAAGGTAAGGATATACTTCGTGCCCTTGAATAAAATATACCTTTGCTCCTTTTGCATCTGATAAATTCATAACCCATTCAGCAGTTTCCCACCACGTAGCAATAATTATATCTGCATCTGGTACATCATCATCAATCACGGGTCGAAATTTATCTAAGATTTTATGTTTTATATTCATGCCATCTAAGTGTGATTTAGGTGATTTGATTATCGGCCAGCCATTACCTTTAATAAAAGATTTTATTTTCTTTTTAAATGATAATAATCTTGGCGGCGGTGATATCATAAGAACATCGTGGCCCATGTTAACTAGTGCATTTGCATAAATAGCCGTAACTCGAATTCCCCCTCCCATATTTACGGTTGGAAGTATAAATGTAATTTTCATTTTCACTTGTCCAGCTTATAAAATTAATTTATTATTTTAATAATAAACTGCATTATTTTAATCATATATTTTATCATTCATTCCATAAAAATTATATCCAAATAGCTCTATATCTATAGAATAAAAATCGGCTACAATTTTTTTCATTTCTTCATCATAAGCATCTTGATAAAAATTATTTTTTATTGACTTATTTACATGAGGCATTGGATCAACAATTCCAAATCTTTTACTTAAATATATATATTCATCTTCCATATTTTCAAAATAACAAACTCGATTTAATAAAATCTTATATGATGCATCACATACAAATGTGTACTGCGGTTTAAAGATAATATATTTTTCAATCAGTTCCTTAGATAAGAATCTTTTTATAAATTCTGGAAAATCAATATTTTCAAGTTGTTTTTTTAATGTAAGCGCATCTTTATCGCTACTTCCAAATCCTCCCTGGCATGCAAAGTTATATGCAGAATAAAGTCTGCTCCAAGGATTACGGACAAATGCAAATTTAAAATATTTATCAAATTTTTTCTTACCTAATATAGACAAATAAGCATTCACATCAACATGCCCATAACTTTCATGTAAGCCTATAGAATAAATACTTTTAAAAATAGACTTCCCTGCAGTTTTTGGTATATGTATAAAAACACTCTCCGTTTTTTTTACTTTTTTTAACAAGGCACCATCATTAATTAATACAATCTTGTAATAACGAAATAAAGACTTAACCTCCTTTAATGCTGGCCATATAATTTTATTTAACTTTAAAAACCGTATACTCATCAAATACTACCACCCAAACCAAAAATTATATTTATTACCCAACCAAGAATACAACCAAAAACAAGAAAAGACATAAATAGCATTTCATTTTTAACGTCTAAAATATTATTTTTTAACTTCAACCAAAATAATATGGGTAAAATTATCGTTCTATTTAAGCCTATAATCCAAAGAGCTCCTTCTAATCCATAATAACCATATATTACGGGTAATATTATATAAAGCACTGGCAGTCTTGCCGAAATCATAGGAATTAGATAAGACGGCTTACCTAACGCTATAAAACATTGTCCCGTCAATGAAAATCTTTCCATCAGTAACATTAACGATAAAATTTCTAGCATTAAGCCTGCAGATTTATATCTGTCGTCATAAAGTATATCAATTATATGATGACCGGACATAAAAAGTATCCCGGCTAATAATAGTGTCACCGCATCAATCGGTAATCGAAACTTATAATATACTTTTTTTAATTGATCCGGTCTGGTTCTTACTACTTCACTTAATGCTGGAAGTGCAATGCTCGTTATAATTTTACTAAATACAATTTGAATCGCCCCCACAATAAACAGTGCAATGGTGTACACACCCATAACTTTTGCATTAATCAATCCACCCAAAATAAGTTTATCTCCATGCATAGCTAAAAAACCTAAGACCGATGCAAGAAATATCCATTTTCCAAAATGAATTAACTCATAAAATGACTCACGATCTAAATGCAGCTTATTACTATGTCCGGATAACATTACATGGCTAAGCACTGATTTAAGCAAACTCGAAATCAGTCCACCAAAAACAAGCGCCCATATTGAACGATCGAGTAGAGCCCAACCCAACATGAATAGAATTCCAGCAAGCTGGGATATTAATTCTATTTTTACAACCTGCTTCATGGCCAGATTACGATTAGCCATAGCCAATTTAGTAGATTCAAAGCCAATGATAACAGATGCAAAAGAGAGAACAGCTATAATAATAGGAAGTTTAGGATCGGCATATACACTATTTACTGGCCACCAATTATTAGCTAAAAGCCCGGATAATATCCAACTAACTATTAAAGCAACGCCCCATAAGAGAATGCCTCGTAGAATTTGTACCACCCAGGCAGAATTAAGAAAATCTACTGAATCACTACGGTCACTCTGTATAATATGCTGTCTGATTCCTACATCAGACATCATTGCAAGACCAATTAAAATAACATTAGCAATTGCCATAAGACCAAACATTTCGGGAACCAATAGCCTTGTCATAATAAGGTTGCTTGCTAAACGAAGCAACTGTCCGGAAATATGTCCCACCATAATCCAGGATGCTCCCTGAAGAATGCGTTTACGTAAAGATAGTTTAGTGCTCATTTTGATTTTTTATTGTTAAATTATTCATTGTATAAATATACATATTAATTCTACTCTTTATATAATGACTGACTTTAAACAATTCTACTTTTATTATGATGTAACATATATTCATTATTACTACGTCCTAATAACGCACCAGCCAATAACATTAACCACGCTGATAAAGAAGCATTAGGTATCTGATCAATCATCACAACAACTACAACTAAAGTATGATAAATTAATAACTTTTGTTCTTTTTTATCTTTTAGAAGGGTACTGCTTGTTTTAGCTGCTTTCCAAACACTTAATGCTAATAACCCATATAATGACATAAAACCAATTAACCCATATACGCCTAAAATTATTATCCAATAACCATCTGTTACTGAGCCATCCAATCTATTTCTCCCCCAGCCTCCCCAGCCAAAAAATAATTTTTGTTTTGCATGCTCCAGCAGTAAATTTTCATGATGAAAACGAAAACCTAATGATTCTCCTCTTCCAGGATCAAAGTCTGTAGCTAGCTGCACTAACGTATCATGCGGAAAATAGTCTAGCATTGATAAAAACGGGTACATTAAAAAAATTAAAAGAAGAAATAAAGATAGCCGTTTAATCATCTCAGCAGACATCAGCTTTATAGTAAAAAATAGCAGGCTGCCTAATATAAAAGAACCTACTGTTTTGCATAAAAGCAATAATATAAAAAAATAAATAACAATGAACCAGGGAGTAAAACCATAACTTTTAACTTTTTCTTTTAAAAGTATAGTTACGGCACCTAGTGATATAGCAACAAACATAGCAACAAGTAGTCCATGACCTAAAAAAACAACCGCACGAAAACCACCAAATCGTCGTTGCTGGCCAAAACTATGTGGGAAAAAACCATAAATTGAAGTATGTAATTGCGGACTCATTCTAACTTCATATAAAATTAGCACCGAATAGAACAAGCATGCAATAACTAATAACTTAAATAACATTAATTGATCTTCATATGTTTTAATCAATTGCATACCTATAATAAAAGGAAGTATGTAAATGTAAATATTAAGAACAGACGAAAATGTATCATGTAGTGTCAAACCAGGAATAAAATTATAAACCTCTTGATTATTGAAGGTGGTAATAAATGGTGAGACAAGTAAGATAAAAACCAACCACCTTTCTACACCCGTTTTCGGAAGAAGCTTTAGTTTTATTTTTTTTATGAATATACAGCCAATCAAAGCAGAAAGTACTGGAATTGATTCTTTATTCAGTGGTGGAAGAAGAGGGAAATCAATTGCGACGCTAACAGGTAGAAGTAAAAATCCGCCAACAATAGTCCAAAAAGTAGCATTCACTACCGGCATTTTTTTATAAAAAATTAAAGATACAAAAGGCCAGATAATTAAAGTAATGTAAGCGAAAGTGTTAGGCATAGTATATTTTGTTGTATGGAAAAGTGATGAATATTGTTGAACTAAAATATTTGCATTTCAGCCTAGCCTTGTCTATTCCGAGCTTACCAAAATTTTAATTGTTCGAAGTTGTGTTATTATTTTTTCTACTGTCTCAGCAAGGCTAACACTGCCATCAGTATCTACAACTATTTCTGCATTTTCCGGTTCTTCGTAGGGTGAGCTAATACCTGTGAAGTGTGGAATCTCACCTGCCCTGGCTTTTTTATACAAGCCTTTTACATCTCTTTCTTCACATTTACTAATTGAACACCGGCAATATATTTCAATAAAATCGCCTTCAGGTACCATTGATCGAATTTTATTTCTGTCTTCTTTAAAAGGTGAAATAAACGCGGTGAGTGAAATAGTGCCTGCTTCAAGAAATAATTTTACCATTTCTCCAATACGTCTAAGATTTTCTTTGCGATCACTATCACTAAAACCAAGATCGCCACACAGGCCCTGACGAACATTATCTCCATCAAAAACAAATGTTTTACATCCCATTTGGTGTAATGTTTCCTCAACACTGTGAGCTACCGTAGATTTACCTGAACCTGATAATCCCGTAAACCATAAAATAACGCTCTTATGTTCATTTAGTTTCTCACGACGTGTGCGAGTTACTGTCGCATTATGCCAGACTGTATTCGTACTTATTTTATTATTCATTTTTGCATTAACCATTTTTTACTGAAAAAATACCATAACGTTCTTTGTCGGTAATCACTTCATTAACTAAATCAACATCAATCATCTTAATTTCTGAAGAAAAACCATACACAAGGACAAGATCACAAAGAATATTTATTTTTCTGGGTGTTCCATTACTTATATCCGCAATGCGTTTATAGGCCGCTTCAGTAAACAGGTCATCTTCTCTTCCAGCTACTTTTAATCTGTGCTTGATATAATTTTTAATTTCAACGGCTTCAAGTGGTGTTAAATAAAATTCAACAGACACTCGCTGATTAAATTGTTCTAATTCAGGCTGCATAAGCATGAGTTTTAATTGTGGCTGTCCAACTAAAATAACTTGCAATAATTGATGTTTGTATACACTGATATTGGATAGCATACGTAAAGATTCGAGCGACTTCATTGTCAGGTTCTGTGCCTCATCAACTATCAGAACTGCCTTTTTTCCAGACGTAAAGTTTTTAACTAGAAAATTTTGAAACTGTTGATGCAACGCTATGTCAGACAAGCCTTCATATGGCAACCCAAATGCCAGCATGATCCATGGCATTAAATCTTCGACATGTGGTGGTGTGTTATACAACAAACCAACTGTCAATTCTTTTTTATAATTATTGATCAGGTGATGGACAAGAGTTGTTTTGCCGCAACCGATATCACCACATATAACAGTATAACCTGCATGGTTCTGAATACTGTATTCAAGCATTGTATAAGCAAGCTTATGTCGTTTACTTAAAAACAAATAATCAGGATCCGGTTGTATAGAAAATGGTTTTTCTGTTAACCCATAAAATTTTTCGTACATTACAATTTTTCCAATGTAGCACGTATTTCTTCTGTCTTATTGAAAGTTTTATCCAGAGACAACTTCAATGCTTTCTCCAGTTCTTCACGAGCCATAGCTTTGTTTTCTTTTGCTAAATAAATCATACCCAGGTGATAATGAAAATCTGGAATATTTGGTAATTGTTCTATAGCGCTTTCAAGCAACAGGCTGGCATCGTCATATTTACCAATGTGATAATTCGCCCAGGCAAATGTATCCTTAAACTGCGGCACCTCAGAACGTTTGAAACGTTTTGATAAGTTATACGCTTTATTAAAACTGGTTTTATCAGTTCTATTTTCTGTTAATAAACTCGCCAGATTATTAGCAACAATATCAGCATTCGGTTTTATTTTGATTAGATCTTCATAGGTTTTAATTGCATTTTCAATTTTTCCTGTTGTTTCATAGAGACCTGCAAGTGTCATTTGAAGTGAAAAACTTTTAGGTGCTACTGATAAACCTTTATTTAACACTACACTGGCTGTTTCATATTGTTTGCCACGGATGTGTAAAGTGGCTAAATGAAAATAGCTTGCAGCATTTTCAGGATCTCTTTTTATTGCCTCTTCATAGGTGTTTATTGCTTTTTCATTATTTCCCTGGGATGAAAAGAGCTGCCCCCGTAAAATACGTGCATTAGTATTATCAGGGCTGGCGCTAATTACCGCATCCAGAAAACTTCCTGCTTCTTTGGTTTTTCCTGCTAATAAATAGGTTCTTACTAATGCTACAACAGGCTGCACACTATCTGGCGAGGATTGATAGCTTTTTTTAAGTAAAGCTATACTTTTGGAATAATCTTTCTGTCCTACCAAAACAGCGTTGTTTATCTGGTTTGCAAGATTACTTTTATCTCCAATACGCTTAATATTATCTGCAACTTGTTGTGCACCAATCCAGTCACCTAATGATAATCTTGTTTGAGCAAGTAACTTCAACGCAGGTAAACTATTCCTGGAAACTGATAGAACATCTGTAATAATTTTTTCTGCACGTTTAGGCTGTTTACGTTTTAAAAGAAACTGCGCATAACTCAAGCCATATGATTCATTAAATTTACTTGATTTAAATGCTTTAAAATATTGTTCATCTGCCAAATCAGATGAGCCCGACAGATAATATGCTTTAGCTAAAATAAATAAAGCTCCGCTTGAATCAGGAGTATCACGAAGTATTAATCTTAAAGCTGCAATTGCCTCATCATATTTTTGTCGATCTATATCAATATTCGCTTTAAGCATAACTGCACTTTGATTCTTTTTATCTGCAGTCAAAATTTCATTAATAATTTTCTCTGCTGATTTTTTATCTCCTTTTACCAACAAAGTGGCAGCCATAATACCTTTAGCCTTTATTGCAACTTCAGTACCAGCTTCTTCATTAATAATTTTATTTAACAGCTCATTTACATGCGTATATTCTTTTCTGGAAAGATGAAACTGTACAAGTGCAAATTTGAGATCAATATTCTCAGGGTTCTGCTGGCTGAACATTTGTAACTGTTTTAAACCTGCATCCGACCCTTTAACACCATTTAGAAACTGTACCAGCTTAATTTTTGCTTTCAGATCTTTTGGATTGTTTTTAATGATATTTCGGTATATCTGTTCAGCTTCATCTTTTCTTCCATGTTTAAGATAAAATTGTGCTAATACAGTATTAAATGAAGCAATCTTTGGATAATGCTTTATCAAACGTATTAAAACTTCTTCAGCCGAATCAATTTTGGCTAAATTTTCAAGCGCTTTGATTTTAATTAATTGCATTGCCACATTTTTATCATTCTTTTTTAAGCCCCGATCAAGATATTCAATCGCTTTTAATGAGTCTCCGGCTGTGATTCTTTCTGCCGCAAGTATCATGAGAGCTTCATTATGAAGATGATCTTTATCAAGAACTTGGTTGGCTAATTTAACGGCGGCAGGTGCATTGTCGAGTTTGAGCATAATCGCTGCTCGAAGAGATAAAACTGAAAGTTCCTGATTATTGAGTTTGAGTGCCAAATCACTTTTCTCGAGAGCCTTGTCAAGCTGACCCGCTAGAAGTAATAATCGGCCAAGTTTTACGAGTGCTTGTAAATGCTCAGGTTCATTTATGAGCACAGTGTTTAAAAGTTTAAACTGCTCTCGCGGCTTTGCTTGTTTTTCTGCTATTAATACCTGGCCCCAAATTGCTTTAGTCATTTTCCGATTTAACTGCAGAGCATTTCTGAATTCTACCCTGGCTTTTACCAATTCACCTTTTTCAAGTAACTGCATACCATTTTCATAGAATTTGTTAGCTTTGTCTTCGGGAGAAGAACATGCAGAAATACTGAGTAAACTCAGAATTAAAACACTATTTATAAAAAATTTATTTAATAACGATAAACCATTAATACCCATAACCCTAGCCTCTAAACGCATCAAAAAAAAGATTGCCGCTCAATCATTAACACTGACAATATCCATAATTTATATATCTAATTATATCTGTTTAGCCGTTAATTCAACTATATTCCAGTTCACCTGTTCCTTCCTGTAGGGAAAGCCGCAGGTCAGAATAACAAAAAAATTAATCAGGCACATATTCAGAAATGACATCCAGTAACTCTTCTGCCATCTGCTGCATTCTTGCATCCGTATCTTCCATTTTTTCATTGCTACTAATTTCACTGACCATTCTTATTAAAGCGGCATCAGCACGGTTTTCTTTTATTGCAAACCAGATTAAATTCAGCCTGGCCATAAATTGTTGGCGAAAGATATTTGAGCCTTGTTTAAGCCAATAATAAGTAATTATAGTGTGCTCACCTTTGGTAATAATGAGTCGACTAACTTCTATTGAAGCGCCCTTTTTACTTTTTAATAAAAAAGGTTCATTACTCATTATTTTCCAACCATCACCAGGGATACAAAGAGTTGGTGAATGTGGTGCTGGTCCTAATTTCTGATCTTCATAATAAGAAATATACAAATTTATTTTCTTATTTGTTGGCGAGGTAAAGGTTCCATTATAATAATCAGATGCTGCTGCACTTTCTACAACTGAAGCAGGTAATCGGCTTTGATTAGCTCGCCATTGCCCCAGCATTTCAGGAAAGCTTGAAAGAGGTTTAATAACAATCGTTGCACTTTTACGTTCCGCTATGGGGCTCGAAGCTATAGCTGCAACTATTAAGCTACCCAACATAATTTTTACTGATGTGCGATTTTGCCAATTCTGACTTTTCCCAGATGAAGTATTATCTCTGTCTCCTTCCTTAGCTGTAAAAATATGATCAAATGAAAATACTTTGGTTAAGGTTGGTGAACCAGGCACTATTTTGATTAGCAGCCAGGCAAAGGCAATTAATATAATTAGTGAAGCAATAAATACAACCCAACCTTCAAAAAAATGTAAAAATCCTTCAGTGTGACCAGAACCATATGCCTCAGTCAACAATCCGGTAACACCAATTCGGAAGCTGTTCATAAATATAGTAACTGGTATTGTGGCTAAAAATATTGACCAACGCATCCATACAGGTGCTTGCATTAAGTAACCAGCTATCGCCCCTATACTCATTAAGGGAAACAAATAACGTAAACCTGCACATGCTTCAGCAACGAGTAATTTGATGCTACCCATATCAATGACATTGCCTTCAAGGAAAACAACTCCACCAAACAAGCGAATCACCCATACCCCCAATTGAGAGGAAATTAATTGTAGCTGAGATGTCAGTAATGGACCGAGAACGTTCGGTAAAGGAATAAGTAGCAATATAATACAAAGTGGAATTAGTAATTTTCTAAATAAATCCCAACCACCTATCGAAAAGGTTGCAGCAATTGCAAACAACCAGATACTGTACATTTGTAGCGGTGCTATACCCGATAATTTACCAAGAAAAAACATTAGAAGAGCTGCTATAGAAATAAATATACCTATCCAGTTTGTTGAAACTGGTGCAGTCAATAGCATATTGTGGTTACGATAAAGCAGATATATGAGTATTCCAACCACCATCATACCGTGACCATACTCTTCATCTTGTAGCCAAATCAGAAGCAATCCAGATTGATATAACAACCAGGTAAAAGTAAAAAATAATATCCCGATAACGATCAGAGATCGATTAGATATATCCTTAAATATCTCCGCTCTATGAATAACCATAATAATCTTTCTGCGACTGTGAAATTTTCGCTTTGTTTAAGATAGTACCTAACAACTTGTCAGAATCCACATAACGCATACTTTCCGTTAAATCTGTTTTACTAACCATCCCGTTGCCAACAACAACCAAAACACAATCAACCTGTGACAGTATTATCATGGCATCATCTGAACCAAGAAGAGGAGGCATATCAAATATCACAATACGCTCTGCGTAACGATCACGAAATTCTGTTATTAAACTGGCCACTTTACGTGAAGACAATACTTCAGATGAATTTATAACAGGCTTTGCGGTCGGTAAGATAACAAAACGATCGAGTCCAGGGTTCACAAGTGACTCAGCAACTGAAGCATCGCCCGATAAAACTTCATTCAATGTTGATCCCGAAGGTAAACCCAGATATTTAGCTACAGTCGGCCGCCGCAGATCAAAATCTACCAGCATAGCTGTTCTTTCAGTATGGTGTGCAATACTCATTGCTAAATTTATTGACACCATGGTTTTACCACAAGCAGGTATTGGCGATGTAATCGCTATTGTACGCCAACCATTTTTTAACATCTTTTTAATAATTTGTGTGCGTAGAATGTCAAAACCTAATGACAAGTGGTTGTTTTTATTAAATGCAATAATACGATTTTTTGCCAAGAGATCATGATTCAGTGATACTACCCGTGTTTGTTCATATTTTACTATTGCATTAGTTTTTATGGAGCGCACAGGTTTGTTCAACACTTCACTAGGAATAGTTTGCTTTGATATGTTTGCAGTTTGATCTTTACTTGACTTGTCTCGCTTAGATTCAGCTACAGCTCGTATAATCTTTTCCATTTTTTACACCATTATTCCAATCTGGCTAATATTTTGTAAAACAAGAGATCCAGTTCCATATAAGTAAAGTGCAACACAATTAATGACAGCGTTATAAAAGCAGCTAAACCTATACCACTTCTAATAATAGTTGTTTTTCGCTTTGCCTGTTCATCACTGGTTGTGATGTAGGGTATCTCTATTAATGGCCTGTATCCCAGAATAGCTGTTAACGCCCCTTTACCGCGGATACGTTGATTCAACATTTCTAACAACAACGCTAAGCCACCTGCAGCACCGAAGGCCAAAACAAACCCCAGAATAATAATTTTTAGTCTATTCGGTTTTATCGGTTTATCTGCAAGTATCGGTGGATCAATTAAAGAAAAACGTTCAGATTTATTTTCACCTTCAAGGTTTTCTGCAATCTGTGCATTGAGCTGTTTTGCTTGAATCTCTTCATATTTATCTTTCGCGCTACTATGGTCACGTAGTAATGATGATAAACCCAGCTCAACTTGTGGAGTTTGTATTATCTCTTTCTCATACTTCACTATTTTCTTACGCATTGGTTTACGTTGACTATCAATAGATTGTAAAGTTTGCTTTGCTGTCGTAATAAGTGTTTCTACTCTAAGCACTAACTCATTATCTATGGCAACATCACTACCAATAGCTACTGTAGAAATATCTCTTTTGGATAAAATATCCTCTTCAAGCTTTTCAATTTTATACTTAAGGGATCGGATGGTTGGATGTGTCTCTTTATAATTAATGCTTGCCTGAAGATACTCTGCTTTTAATTGCTTAAGTTTAGAAGTCGGTGTTTCTGCAACATCCAGACCTGACTTTGCTGCAGAAAGCTCAACCTCAAGGCGCCGTAACTCATTTTCTGTCGCATTATAATCTCTGTCCAGGTTAGCCAGGGCTGTTTCTGTACGTTGTAAAATAGCTGTTTTTAAAGCCAGATTTTCAGGTAATGAGTTCGAATGTTCCTGTTTATAGATTGCTACCAAACTTTCCATTTTTTCCAGAGCGGCTTTTAATCGTTGTGCCTCCTGACTTAAAAACTTCGTTGTTTCCGTGGCACGCTCAACACGAGATTTAATATTTTCACTTAAAAACAATGTAACTAATTCACTGGTTACCCCGAAGGCAAGTTCTGCATGTCGATCTTCAAACATTATGTCAAACGCAATTGTCGCCGTACCACCTCTTCGACCAGCTTGTCTTTGATGAGTGCTTAACATTTTAATCATAATACGTTTTTTTACATCATCAATAAGCTCAGAGGTGACGCGCTTCTCTTTATCAGATGGGAATAAATTATATTTTTTTATAATACGTAAAAGGTTTTCACGAGTCATAACCCTTTGTTTAATCACTTCAATACGTTCACTGGCAAAACCAGTCACACTGCTCGCAATGATATCTGTAGATATTTGTTGAGACTCAATTAATATCGTGCCAGAAGACTGATAAACGGGCGGAAGTAAAATAGCGAAAGCTGATGCTGTAAAAAGAACGACAGTAAACACTGCTGTCATCAACAGTGCATGTCGCTTCAATATATCAATATAATCATGCAACGTTAATTCATATTCTGTATTGTTATAATTATTATTCATACGGCCTAAAAATCCGGAAGTTTATATATAATGCCAGCCATTGCGCTGCTACTAGATGCCCTTGTTAGTCTATCATCTCTAACCCTGTGTTCAGCTGATAAAATAAAATCCCATGATAAACTAATTTGCCGAGTGTAATTTGCCGAAAAAAGCTGTGTTTCCGTCTTATTTTGAGTCAAATTTTGACCCCAATTATAATTTAATGAAAGGTCGTCCTTCTCACTCAGTCTGTACCGCCAACCAACAGTAATTTGATTCATCTCGCTTACACTTCCCGTGCTACCAGGAGACTGGCTTCTTGATAAATTCAGGTTGCTATTCGCTCGTAATGAGGTGTATTGCATATTAAGTGCCGCTTGCCAGCTCTCATCTGTAGTTGTTAGGCTACTATTTTCACTCTTTGTTTCATTCAAGCCTGCACTACTTGTCACATTGAGGTTTTCACTTACGTTCCAGGTTAAACCAAGATCAAAACTTATTGTCTCACTATTAGTGCCGTTTACCTCTTCAGGTTTATAGCCAGAAAATGAATATTGAGTAAAAATATCTACTTGCTCATTCAGAACGTAATTCAGTTTCGCATTAATTAAATTATGTTGAAAATCAACCAAACCTGTCGTAACCAGGCCTTCAAACATGACTTTTGTGGTCGCGATATTGAGAGTCAATGACGTTCTGTCACTCAGGTTATTCAACCAATTTACAGAAGCTGTGCGTGTTTTACGTGTATTATCGCCACTCACTATTCCACTATCAGTAAATTCACTAACACGTGTTGACTGGTCGTTTAAAAGTGCAGTTACCCCAAACCGGCCTGTTTCATAGTCATGTGTCCAACCCAGGTTTATTGATGGGTCACTACGATTCTGGCTAATTGTATCATCAGATGACTGTTCGATATGGACACTTGCTGCAGCGGACCATTGATCTGTTCCTTGATTTGATATTAGCGAGTAATTAGGTACTAAAACAACGCGGCTTATTGGTTGTTCTTCAGAAGAGGATAATCTCGGATTACTTTCATATTCAAACGTTAATGGTAGCGTTAAAGACTGTACCGTTGTAGCAAACGTATTTGTTGTAATACTAAATAAAAGTATTATTACCCCCATAGCCAAACTGTAAACAATGGTTTTTAGAGATATTTTTAACGAGGATGGCATCATAAAGGTTCAATTTAACAAACATAATTATTATCAGTTCAATCAAGGGACTAAAATCGTATCGTCAGCCTGTAAACTGTAATTTGATTTAAGATTTTTACCGCGAATTAGGTCACTATAATGTACTTCAAGAACTTTTCTTCCTCTTAAAATCTTAATCTCATCCAGGTCTGCAAACCGGTCAAATCCACCGGAAATACTCAAAGCCTGAAGAACGGTCATAGGCCCCTGCAAAGGAATAGCACCAGGTGTATTAACCTTACCTAAGATATAAACCTTGTTCCCATCAGTACTTTGGACAATAACTGTTACTTCTGGATCTGGAAGGTACTTTTTAAGCTTTTTAGTAATAAGAGCTTCAATTTCAGAGGGTGAGAGCCCGGCTACAGGCACCTGTCCTGCTAGTGGAAAGCTGATACTGCCATCAGGTAATACCCTTATTTCTTTGACCAGTGTCTCATCTCCCCATACAGAGACATCAAGTATGTCTCCCTGACGTATTTTATATTCACCTGAATCATAAGCTAATGAAAGTTTAAATGGTGTCATACACAGTAGCAGGGAAAGAATCAGTATTCTATTTAATCTCATTCGAATTTTCGCTTTAGTTAAAGTAAAAAAGGGGCCTATGGCCCCTTTTCATAGTCTAACAAGTTTTACTTAGCTTGCGCGAGTAAAAGCTCCAACCATTAGGGTACTCGCAGATTTTTTCTTCCGACGTCCAAATGCACCTGCACCAAATAATGCTGTCGCAAAAAGAATACCTGCTGTTGGAACAGGTACAGCACTTACAGCACCAATATTTACTTCATAAATAGCATCTGCAATACCAACCAATTTCAAGAAGTATGCCTGGCTATCATCAATTATGGCGTTGAAAGATGCCGACATGCCAGAAGCAGAGCCAACTAATATATCTAAAGTTTTATCAAATGTGCCTACGCCCGTAGAATCTGAAGTATCATCTCTATACAAAAATACTTCTACAGGTAATAACTCAGCACTAAATGTAGCAAAATTAATATCAAAACTTGATCCAATAGCTGATGCTGTGCCTATATTATCAAATACAACATTAAAAAAAACTTCACCCGACGTTCCAAGTCTTGCTGGATCAGACTGAACTACCGGACCATCGACTGAAACATATAATGTATCCTGAGCAGCACTGTCTACAAACACTGCATGACTTGTCGTAGTAAAGCCGACAAAACCTGCAATGATAAGTAATGTTCTAATTATCTTCATTTTCGTTACCCCAATTTTTCCTGCACGACTTGCTCTTAATTTTTACACTTTTAGTGCTGACCATCTATGACCCGATCAGGTCATTTTTATATATTCTATTTTTATCGTTTTGATGTTGTTACAAAGAAACCCTGTAATGCTATTCCAAATAATCATGCTGCTGCAGGCACAAGTACAGTATTGATATAAGAATCACTGTCATTAGCACCACCAAAATACTCATAAATATCTGTTTGTAACGAGCAGCATAATTAAATTTATCTATTCCAAATCACCTAAAGGAACATATAAAAATGCTATCAAATTGATGGGGAAATAAATATGACCCGATCGGGTCATATTTTAAATCATGCTACTGACAGGGTCTGGATGTTGTTATTAGCTTCAACATCTTCACTGGTTGGTTTTGGTGCTTTCAAATATTGTGCCACGGCTTGTGCGCGACTTGACACGCCCATCTTCCTGTAAACATGTTTCAGGTGATTTTTAACTGTGTTCACACTAATAAACAAATGCTCTGCAATAACAGTATTAGTTTGACCTTGAATAACAAGATTTAATACCGCAGCTTCTCGCTCACTTATCATGCTTAAAATTGGAGCAATTTCAACCGAGCTCTCATTATTATCAGGTAAGCAATCTACTCGCCTTAACGCAGCATCAAGATGAGGCATGATTGCATTTAACACCGATGTTTGTGTTTCATACATAAGGTGTGAATTTAAAAATACATACAACACGTCATTATTGCTGCGTTTATCTCGAAAGCCATAAACCAGAACTGAACGCATAGCTAATAACTCAGTCATAATTTTTTCAGTCGGTGAAGGATCCAGGCCTAACTCCCAAAGATTAAATTCTTCCAGAAAAAACCATTTATCATTATTGTTTTCCCATTTGTTAAAAAGAGCACTCATTAACGGTTTAACTTCATTACAACCGCCAAACAGCTGTTGGTTGTGTATTTCGGGAATACTCGAACAAATATCAAATTGCAGTGTTCCCCTGGCAAAATTACCCCACGCGGCTATTAATGCATTGTGCGGAATGAATTTGCTGACATACTGCTGCTGCCATTGATAAAAATCAAAATGTTTTCTGATGAAATTTGACTGGTAAATGGTTTCACTGAGTGTATCTAAACCAGACTCAGGTGCCTTTATCTCAGATTCTTTAGTTAGAACTAGCATTTTACAATCCCTAATAAAATTTCGAACCTACACATGCTCAACGTATTCCCCTAGAGCACGACATATCACATATTTTGCGATTATCATTATCACTTTGCATATGAAAATTGTACTTAATTTTAGTGTAACTTTTATGACAGAATTTGTAGGGAATGGATTATTTCTTTGTAGGGCCTTTCTTACAATTCATCCTGAATTGTTATTTAACATCCAAAAAGCACAACTATTCCATAAAATACAACAACTTACATATTTATTATATTGAATTTATCAAGTTACTCTAAATATGAGTTAAGTTTGGAGGATATTGTTGGATAAGCATATAAACAGATCACTGTATTTGTTTATACGTATTAGGTAGGGTTTACGCTTAGTTTATGGCTCACACTTAAGCTAACTTCATATTTAATATGTATCGTCGGTCTTAAATACGGTAACAACGGTATTCAGGATAATTATTGTATCAAGTCCAAGTGACCAGTTACGCAAATAATCCAGGTCATACTCAATACGCTTTTGCATTTTTTCGACTTTATCTGTTTCCCCGCGACAACCATTAACCTGGGCCCAGCCGGTTATACCAGGCTTAACTTTATGACGCATCATATAACCTTTAATCATACCTC
>VAPK010827391.1_pt1 | contig 23538 bp, 25 predicted proteins | sample 3395031 | NCBI WGS metagenome assembly VAPK01 (sample SAMN08290443, study PRJNA428436) | hydrothermal vent metagenome | isolation source: Deep-sea hydrothermal vent chimney 1 | place: Pacific Ocean: Juan De Fuca Ridge
CTCTGATTCCGAGCTGAGCTATTTGTCCCATCTTGGTGCTTCCATAGCTAAAACTAAATAACCTAGATAATTTTACCCACTCATAATTTAGAAGAGCCAATAAATGACTGGTTTTGTTGATCACTAATAAGTTATTTATTTCCCATTTCTAAGTCAGAAAAAATGTGAAGAACTCCAAAAAAATAGTATTAGCTATTCAAATGTGTACTTTTGTACAATTGTCGTGACAAATATTCTAACGTAAAGTATTACCTACAGGCAGGAATACTCATAAGCTTGTTTTGCTATGCCAGCATAGCATTGAAATACATATTTCCATCTTGGGGATTTATAGTTAGAAATTTAAAACGAGGTTAAACATGTTGTCTTTCAAGAAATCAATAAAAGTTTTTAGTACTTTGAGCGTTATTCTATTATCTGCTAATGCAAATTCAGCAATAATTAATTTTGATGTATCAGCTATAGGAAATAGTGTGATAGGTGGTGCTGGACGTGACACAGGATTAACTTTTTCTGCAGGAGAATCTATTACTGGTTCAGTTAATGAAAATGATTATTGGAGTGCTAATCCATCACGAGGTCTTTTTTGGTCAAATGCGAATGGCCTTATAGAAGATGTATTTGCTACAGGGTCGGATGAATCTGGAAAAGACGCAGGTGTTCGAATTGGACGACAATATCCAAGGACATGGTCACATAATGGTTTAACAACAACCTTTGGTACGCTAGTTGGAGCAATTAATAATACTTATTTTGTTTTAGGGACAGATTTCGATATAGTTGCTCCTGAGTCAGGTACTTTATCCCTTTTTTATTGGGACAATGTTGCTGACGACAATGCTGGGCTAGTAACCGTGTCTATTGATAATAATGCTGTTTCAAATGTACCCGTACCTGCAGCAGTTTGGCTATTTGGGTCTGGTCTTGTTGGGCTTATTGGTGCTAATAGAAAAAAAGCTAAGTTGAGTACTGTTTCTTAAATTTATTTTAAGACAACTATTAATTAAGCCTAGTTTCATAAACTGATACTAGGCTTTTTTTGTATCAAAGTTTGCAAATAGTCTCGGCTTTATGCCCGATTTGGCTATCAATAACTAACAGATCAAAGCACAGTACCCCTAAATTATTCATTAATCCAGGATTTACTGGTTTTTAGTTTCTCTATTGGCTAGAATGGTTTTTAAATCTAAAAAACCATTAGAAGAAGATTTCTTATGTCCTTTTCAAATACTCAGAAGATTGTATTAGCCAGTGGTAACACAGGAAAAATCAAAGAAATTCAAGCTATTCTGAAAGGGCAATTAATTCTTCCCCAGTCACAATTTAATGTTGAAGAAGCGGAAGAAACCGGTTCAACCTTTGTGGAAAATGCCATCATTAAAGCACGAAATGCGGCTCTACATTGTGATTTGCCAGCGATTTCTGATGACTCAGGACTGGTTGTTGATGCTTTGAATGGTGCGCCAGGCGTAATTTCTGCCCGCTATGCAGGCGAGAATGCATCTGATCAAGAAAACTTGATTAAACTCCTGTTAGAGTTGAAAGATATTCCTACAGAACAAAGAAAGGCGCGTTTTGTATGTGTTATTGTTTTTATGCGATCTGCAACTGATCCTTTGCCAGTCATAGCACAGGGTGTGTGGGAAGGGGAAATATTGAGTGAAGCAGTGGGTGAAAATGGTTTTGGGTATGATCCAGTTTTTTGGGTACCGAGTCAGCAAAAGTCATCAGCTGAATTAACACCGACAATTAAAAACTCAATAAGTCATCGAGGGAAAGCACTTAAAATATTAGCCGATTTGGATTTGTTACCACATTAAATCATCGGGTATTTCATAATCTTGATATTCATCTGTTACAGTAGTATCAGATTCATTGGCAAACAATACAATAATAATTTTTTCATCTCTTTGCTTGATTTTTTCAGCAATTTCTATAGGGACAACCTCATAGAGTGACTTATTCTTAACAATTGCTAATTTACCCGCAATAATTTTATTGCGAATTTCTTCATTGATATAAATAGTTTTAACTTTTTTTTGATCTGTAAAATTATACGCAACTCCTTCATTATCTTTTGGGAGCTTGTTTAAGTTAATTAATTGAATAATTTGATTTTTAATTTGCTTTTCTTCAGCGTTTTTATTACGTTGATTATTTAAAAGGTTATCTTTTTCCAATTGCTTGGCTTTAGTTTCTTCAGCCAATTGTTTAGACTCATTAACAATATCAACTTTATTATGCTGTTGCTTTTTTGTTTGCTTTCTTTTTTCAGCTCTAAGTTGCTTTATTTTTGTTTTGTTGGTAAGTCCAGCATTTAATAATTGATCTTGAAGAGATTGATTATTCATTGTAATAAAGTGATTTTAGTCGGTCTAGTACATTTATTAAAATAACGATAGTTAATGTACTAGATACAGGTAAGAATATAGATAAAACATTATAATATAAATAAAATTTAAATTAAAAAAGGAATTATTTTCAGACAAATATGACATTTGATCAATTAGAGTTATCCCCTCCATTGCTAAAAGCAATTTCTGAACAGGGTTATGATAAGCCGACGCCTGTTCAGGAAAAAGCAATCCCATTGATTTTGCAAGGTAGAGACCTGTTGGCTGGCGCACAAACAGGGACAGGGAAAACAGCAGGATTTGCATTACCCTTACTGCAGTTATTGCACGCTCAGTCTTTGCCAAAAAAACCACGCCCAATCAGAGCATTAATTCTTACACCTACTAGAGAGTTGGCGATGCAGGTGTACGAAAGTTTTAGAACCTACGGCAAACATGTTCCATTATTTTCTGAGGTGGTCTTTGGTGGTGTGAGCATTAATACTCAAATTGTACGACTAAAACAAGGGCCTGATATTCTTGTTGCAACCCCTGGACGTTTACTAGATTTGATGTACCAAAAAAAAATTAACTTATCTCAAGTACAATTTTTTGTATTGGATGAGGCTGATCGTATGTTGGATATGGGGTTTATTCGAGATATTAAAAAAGTGATAAGTGCGCTTCCAAAGCAAAGACAAAATTTGTTATTTTCAGCGACCTATTCGAAAGAAATAAAACAATTAGCATCTCAGTTATTAGATAACCCAGCAGAAGTTTCCGTTGCCCGAAATAATGCAGCAGCAGATAAAATATCTCAATCTATCTATGCGATAAAAAGAGAAAATAAACGAGCGTTAATTTCCTGGTTGATTGGAGACGGTGATTGGCAGCAAGTATTAGTTTTTGTTCGTACGAAACATGGTGCTGATAGGTTGTGCAAACAATTAATTAAAGATGGAATTTCTTGTGCCGCGTTACATGGAAATAAGAGTCAAGGCGCGAGAACGAAAGCCTTAAAAGGGTTTAAAGCTGGGAATGTTATTGCCTTGATTGCTACAGATATTGCAGCGCGAGGATTAGATATTGATCAGCTCCCTCATGTTGTGAATTATGATTTGCCTGCAGTTGCAGAAGATTATGTACATCGGATAGGGCGGACTGGACGGGCAGGAGCAAAGGGAGAAGCTATTTCTTTAGTCTCACCGGAAGAAGCACATTTATTAGGCGCCATTGAAAAATTATTGAAAAAGCAGATAACTAGAGTTACTGATACCGGCTATGAGTCAGTTTCTTTAGATACTAAAAAGAAAATAAAAGTAAAGCCTAAAAAGCAAAATGATAAAAATAAAGCGACTTATAGGTCAAAAAAACCAAAACGCAATTCTACTAAGCGAAAGGTGTTTGGAAATAAGTAAGTAGCTCCTTTTTGTATTTGCTTAAAAAATTAGTTGCCCAGTTTCTAGTTGCATTAAAAGTGCTAGACTCCGTGAGCAGCTAATTTTCAGGATGAAGGGTCGAATTTTGTTACATTGTTAATTTTTAAGTTATTACAGTTGGTTCTACTCTACCTGTAAGTTCTTTAAGTCCACTAAATTGTTCGGCTAAATCGATTAAAGTAGACAAAGCTTGTTGGGCATTCTGATTAAGATTATCTTTATCTGCTTCAAATTTTTCAAGATAAATTCTTACGGTTGCGCCTACTGTCCCTGTTCCAGATAAGCGATAAATAATACGGGAACCATTTTCAAAACCTATGCGGATACCCTGATTGTTACTGACGCTATTATCTACAGGATCGGTATAACTGAATTCATCAGCATATTTGATAGTGTATTCTCCGAATGATTTTCCTACTAATGAAGGTAGTTGCTCGATTAAGTTTTCAAAAATACTATTAGCAATATCCAGTTCCACAGCCTCATAATCATGACGACAATAAATGTCACGACCAAAGCTTTGCCAGTGCTCAAAGACTATTTCCTCAACAGATTGTTGTTTTTTTGCAATAAGGTTAAGCCAGAATAAGACTGCCCATAACCCATCTTTTTCTCTAACATGGTTGGAGCCGGAACCAAAACTTTCTTCACCGCATAAGGTTATTTTTCCATCATCTAAAAGATTACCAAAAAACTTCCAGCCTGTGGGAGTTTCAAAACAAGGTAATCCTAATTTTTTAGCAACACGGTCAACGGCTTGACTAGTTGGCATTGAACGAGCAACTCCGGCGATACCTTGAGCGTAGGCAGGAATCAATTGGGCATTTGCTGCCATAATTGCCAGACTATCGCTCGGAGTGACAAAAATACCATCACCCATAATCATATTGCGATCACCATCACCGTCTGAGGCTGCACCAAACGTAGGTGCGTTATTGCCTAACATTTTGTCAGTTAATTCTTTCGCATGAGCCATATTGGGGTCAGGGTGACCGCCACCAAAGTCTTCCAATGGGATGCCGTTAATAACAGTTCCTTTGGGTGCACCTAAAATATCTTCCAGAATACGCGTTGCATACGGTCCTGTAATTGCATGCATGGCATCGAAACAGAGGGTGATTTGTTTTGACGAAATACTTTCTTTTATGAGATCAAAATCAAAAATTGTAGCCATTAAATCGGCATAATCACTGACTGGATCAATGATTGTAATTAACAAGTCATCAATTTTATTCTGCCCAATGATATCCAAATCAATATCTGCAATATCTGCAATTTTGTATTCAGTTAAGGTGGTTGAGTTTTCATAAAGAGCATCGGTAAATTTTTCAGGTGCTGGTCCACCGTTACTTACATTGTATTTAATACCAAAATCTTCATTTGGGCCCCCTGGGTTATGACTTGCAGACAAAATAATTCCACCGAAAGCTCCATATTTTCTTATGATATGAGACACTGCAGGTGTTGATAGTAAACCTCCTTGACCGATAATTAGTTCACCAAAGCCATTGGCTGCAGCAATTTTTATAATAGTTTGTATTGCCTGTCGATTAAAATAACGACCATCCCCACCTAAGACGAGAGATGTTCCGCTATAATTATCTAATGAATCAAAAATGGATTGAGCAAAGTTTTCTAAATAATTATCTTGCTGAAAAACTGTAACTTTTTTTCTAAGCCCTGAAGTGCCAGGCTTTTGGTCTGTATAGGGAGTTGTTGTTTGAGTCTTTATTTGCATTGTTTAACCTTACAGTGACGTTGAATACGTTGAATATAGTTTCTTTAAAATACACTAAATTTTTTTATTATTATAGGATTTTATGAATAAATGGTACTTTTTAGTTTTGAATGTTGCCTTTTTTTTTGTATCTCAATGTGCAATAGGATCAGGTGAAGGCATTTGGATTTTGATTGATACGCAAAAACAAACGCTTGAAATTAAGGTAGGGGAAGAGACTATCGATGTATTGAAAAATATAGCGATAGGACGAAATGGCGCGGGTTACAAGCGACGGCAGGGCGATGAAGTAACACCGAAAGGGAGATATACCATTAACTGGATTAATAACAAAAGTCAGTTTTATCGATTTTATGGATTTGATTACCCTTCTGTTGAAAATGCAAAAAAGGCTCTTGCAAATAATTTAGTTACAAAAAAATCATATTCTGCAATTATTGATGCTCATAAAAAAAAATTACTTCCACCGCAAAATACAAAAATTGGAGGAAAAATTGGCATTCATGGGTTAGGAGATGGAAATAAAAGGGTTCATAAAACAATGAATTGGACTCGTGGCTGTATTGCATTAACTAATGAACAAATAGACATATTAGATTTATGGATAAGTAAAGGAACGCAGGTAATTATCAAATAGTGCTAAAAAACAGTAGAAAAAAAGACATAATTGTAGAAATACTGTATGTTAGATACCTAGTTTTTTATTGGAAATCAAAAAGGGGAAATTATATGCGAGTTTTAAAAGTTTTGGCAATTGTATCAGTGATTGGTATAGCGACTGGTTGTGCTAGTAATTCTGATATTGATAAATTGCAGTCTGAAATTGATGGCTTGAAAAATCAAATTTCAACAGCATCGTCTGATGCTTCGAAAGCTCAATCTTCTGCTGATGAAGCAGCATCAAAAGCTGCCTCTGCAGAATCTGCAGCTAATCGTGCAGCGAAATATGCCGAGGATACAAATAGCAAATTAGATCGGATGTTTAAGAAATCAATGATGAAATAATGACAGCCATTTTTTAAAATGGATGGACTAGAGTTAAACGGATTTAACTTTAGCGATAAATAGCAACAGGGATTCCATTCATTCGTTGTAATGCCTGTTTAAGTTTTTTACTATTGACTAAGGGAATTTGACCATTATTTGACTCTTCAATCAAATCAAGGGCAATATGTACCTTGTCGTTATAGCTTACCTCTCTACCCTCTAAATTTGGGTGTACTTCAATATAAAGAGTTTGGTGTGACCAACCTACTTTAATAATCTGATTGACAATATATACGGGGGTCCCCACTTTAATTCGAGGGAACAGTTTTTTGATGTCTTCAGGATACATGCGGATACATCCGTGGCTCACTCTCATACCCACACCATAAGGTTTGTTTGTACTGTGGATTAAATAGCCAGGTACACCTAATCTAAGTGCAAAAAGACCTAAAGGATTATCAGGGCCGGCAGGATAAATATCCGGTAAAATATCGCCATCTGCAGCATGTTCATCCCTGATGGACTTAGGAGGAATCCAAACTGGGTTTCGAGTCTTTGCAACTATTTTTGTTTTTCCTAAGGGTGTATCCCAATTCACTCTGCCAATACTCATCGGGTGCGTTGTGACAGTCTTTGTTCCGCTTCGATTGGTTGAAAAATAATAAAGTCGATATTCAGATAGATTCAGAATTAGACCATCATGAGGTGCTTTTGGTAATAGATGGTTATTTGGAATGATTACTTTTGTATTGTCACCCGGCAACCACCTATCAACGGTTGGATTTGCCAAAATAATTTCATTTTGCCCAATATCAAATTTTCTAGCAATATCGAGTAAAGTATCCTTGTGACTTGAAGTGGTAACGTAAGCGTCTTTTGTATTGTTTCCTATAAGGGAATCCCTAGCATTTTTCGGATAAAAAAACTGGGTACCCCAGCTGTTTTGATATGTAAAAACAAGGAAAAAAATGATGGTTCTGTTTACTATGCAAAAATTAATTTTATCAAATCGATTGTTCATAACAGAATTTTAGATCAAACATTAAGGAATGGAAGAAATAACTTATTTATTTTCCGACTCCTAAGCTTTCTTTTCTCCTCCAAATGTATTGAGCAGATGAGGTAAAAAGTTGGCAATTTCAAGTGACATGATTGAAAAATCAACGTCAAATTGAGAGACTTCATCATCAACTTCAATATCTGCAACTTGGTCTTGAATTAAATCAAGAAACTTTAAGCGCTTAATCGATAAATTTTCGTCTAATATAAAGGATAGGCGGTCTGACCAAGCGATTGCAAGTTTAATGACCTGTTTCCCGCTATCAAGATGATTAGTGATTTCTGGTAATGAGAGATTATGGCGTTTACATCGGATAATGCCGCCTTCCTCTTCAGGTGAGCGTAGTTCACACTCATCTTCAACGACAAAGTTTTTGGCGATGCTTTTAGTATCAACTAGCCATTGAGTCATTATAACAGTTGGCTTGTCATTTGAATTAATGGGGATCACAGGTAAAGAGCCAATTGTTTTACGTAAATGACTTAATAAATCCTCTGCTTTTTTAGCAGAAGCAGCATCAACAACCATCCAGCCGCCTTTTGGGTCAATATAAGCAAAAGTTTTCTTTGAAAAAGAAAAAGCACGGGGTAAAAGCTCAAAAATCAACTCTTCTTTTAAGGTGGAACGTTCTTTTTTTGCTAATTTTCGCCCTTCTTGTTCCTCGACTTCATTAATTTTTTCCAGTAACATTTCGTTAATAACTGCTGCAGGAATGACTTTTTCCTCTTTTTTTAAGCATATCATCATAAATCCATTTGAATTATGGACGAGCTGTTCTACTGTGTTTCCTGCTGGAGAAGACCATCCAAGGCTAAATTCATCATGGCTAGCACAAGGGCGAAATCGCTTATCAACGAGTTTTTCTTCAAGTTCGTTTGAGGTTAGAGAGAAAGGTTCAGTAAAGCGGTAAAGTGCGAGATTTTTAAACCACATATTTAGCGTCCAATTAGATAAAAGCCGTGCATTATCTCAAATTTGGAGATAGGTGGAGTTTATTTTTTTAGGTAAGGCAAAGGGGCATTAAAAGGGAAGCTTCTAGTGAGGGATGTCACTTTATAGAAAAACTTGCTACCTCGTGCGGTCAAATTATCTATCTATCTTAACGGATGAACATTAATAAGATGAAGGTGAGTTAATTGATTATTTTTAGCAACTTGCAATAAGGGAGTGTAAAACAGCCTCGACATTCAGCTTGTCTTTTATCGTCTTTCGGATAAAAAAACTACACTAAATGTCGAGCTTGTAATTTTATTATGAAGAACCTTGTTTCTCTTTGCTTTTAATCGCATCTATCTCTGCAGGATTTATAGCTTCCTTTGAAATTGGTTTTTCAGCAGGTTCTGCTGTCTCCTCTTCCTCCTTTCCCTTTTCCTCTTCTTCTGATCTTTGCTCAAAGATACTTAAACACTCCATGACGCTTTCCGCATAATTTCTATGTGCCTCAGATAAAGCTTTGGGGGAGCCAAAAAGTGAACGTAATTCATTAAGCATTTTTTTCTTATCGGCTACGATATTCATCGACAACATTTTTGCATAGTTTTGATAAGAGGTCATTCTCTCTGGATCGTAATTAAAAATTCCAGGCATATCTTTAGAAGAAATCTCAACAACACAACCAGCCATATCTTCAGGGTCAATTTTATAATCTTTCATATCCTGGTCAGATTCCATGTTAGCTAACACGGCTTGCTCATATTGTTGTTTATCTGCACAGGCTGGTAAAAGAAGTGCAGAAATGCAAATAAGTAGTATTTTTTTCATATTCGTATTTTTTAATTATTAGAAGCAACCGAAATTTCATTCACCGCTTGCAGTATCCATGCTTTGGCTTCTGAATTAATTTCTTTTGCTGATTTATTTTTAGTTTCAATTATCGACCCTATTTTAACTTGTATTGTTCCTGGATATTTTAAAAAACTATATCGCGGCCAAAATACACCCGCATTATGAGCCAGAGGAATCACTGGAAATTTAGATTTTTCAGCTAATAAAGCGCCACCGGCTTTAAATTTTTTAAGCTCTCCTGGTGCTACGCGAGTGCCTTCTGGAAAAATAACAACAACAAACCCCTCTTTTAGTCGTTCTATTCCTTGATCAACCAAAGAACGTAAGGCAGCTCTTTGACTTTCCCTATTGATGGATATTGGCTTTAAAGTTGCCAAAACCCAGCCACCTATTGGAATCCAGTTTAAAGATCGCTTTAAAACCAAAGTTTGCATCGGCAAAAACAAACGTAAAGCTACCGTTTCCCATGCCGACTGGTGGTTGCTTAATACTATAAAACCTTGATCCTTAGGAATGTTTTCCAATCCTTCCACCTTATATGTGAGTCCACAGCAAACCTTAGTTACCCACAAGACAGATGCCGACCATAAATTTGATCCTTTATACCTGACTGAAAAAGGGAAAATTGTAGTCAATAGAATAACGATACCAAAAACTGGGACAGATAGAACAATATAAATAAAAAGTATACTTGATCCTAAGTAAGTTCTAAAACTTGCCTTCCGAGACAATGTATTTTGCTGCGTCATAAAGATTCTCAAAAATAGGATGATTAATCCCGGGGTTGTTAATTAGTGTTGTTTTACCTTTGCCTGTTTTAACCAATATTGGTTTTGCACCTGCTGTTTCTGCCGCTTGAATATCTGCTAATTTATCCCCCACAAAATATATGTCAGCCAACGCTCTGTTTTTTTCTTTTGCAAATTGATTTAACATGCCGGGTTTTGGTTTACGGCATTCACAATTATCATCAGGAATATGGGGGCAATAATAAATTCTGTCTATTTCTCCTCCTTGTTCTTTAACAAGACGAATCATTTTATTGTGCATATCATCAAGCGTTGTCTCATCATAAAGCCCTCTGCCTAAGCCAGATTGATTAGTAATAATAACAACTTTATAGCCATGTTTATAAAATAAAGTGATGGCTTCAAGGCTTTGTGGGATAGGTATCCATTCATCTGCAGACTTAACATAGTCATCAGAATCAATATTAATCACCCCATCCCGATCAAGTAACACATACGCTTGCGCCATTACTGTAAGCGAGAAATATCGGCAATTTTAAGGAACTGCTCTGATAACATCGTCAATAATGCCAAGCGACTGGCTCGTAATTTTAAATCCTCGGTATTGACCATGACATTATCAAAAAAAGCGTCAACATCGTCTTTTAGCAAAGCAAGCCGAGTTAACGTTGCCTGATAATTTTTTTGCTTCAATAGCGGTTCAATATCTTTAGCCGAACTATTGGCAGCCTCATGCAAGGTTTTCTCCTGCGATTCAACTAAATTATCAATTGAACTGGCAGCTTGCGTATCTGATTTTTTCAGAATATTAATAATACGTTTATTAGCAGCCGCCAAACTTTCTGCTTCTGGTAATTGTCTAAATGCTTTTACCGCTTGCAGGCGTTGCATAAAGTCTAATGGCTTTCTGGGTTTTACTGCAATCACGGCATCAAATTCATCTGCTTTATAACCTTGATCCAGACTATAGCCTTTTAAGCGATCAAAGATAAAATCAACAACCTTGCTTTGTGTGTCTTGTTTATCAAACGAGTGAGTGAATTGCGCTAAAGAAAACTCCACTAGCTCAACAATATCCAAATCCAGATGATTTTCAATCATTGTTCGTAATGATCCCAGTGTTGCTCGTCTTAATGCATAAGGGTCTTTATCACCTGTTGGGATTAGTCCGGCACTAAAAATACCACACAGGGTATCTATTTTTTCTGCAAGCGATAAAATCTGTCCGGTCGCACTTGTCGGGGTTGGGCTACCTGATTGTTTAGGGTAATATTGTTCCTCAATGGCAACAGCAACTTCATCAGGTTCATTATCAGTCTTAGCATAATAGTGCCCCATAATGCCTTGTAGACTGGCAAACTCTCCGACCATGTCGGTCATTAAATCTGTTTTTGCCAAATGAGCCGCTCGTTTAGCCAAGTCCACATCTGCATTTAACTGTTTTGCGATAAATTCAGATAGTTGCTCAACGCGCTGTGTTTTATCTGCAAGCGTACCGAGTGTTTTTTGAAAGATAATGGTTTTCAAACTATCAACACGCTCTTCCAATTTTAGCTTTCTATCTTGTGACCAAAAGAATTCCGCATCAGCAAGGCGAGGCATAATCACGCGTTCATTTCCTTCTTTAATTGACTCTGGACGGGTGCTTTCAATATTACTAAAGGTAATAAAATGGGGGAGTAATTTTCCTGCCTCATCTTTAACCGGAAAATACTTCTGATTGATTTGCATGGTGGTAATCAACACTTCAATCGGTAATTCAAGAAAGCGAGAATCAAAACTTCCCACAACGGGAACTGGCCATTCATTTAACGCTGTAATTTCTTCAAGCAAACCTTCTTCAATATGAGCAACACCACCAACTGATTTAGCCGCTATCTTGGCTTTTTCTTTGATTAAAGCTTGTCGTTGAGAAAAATCGACAATCACTTTGCCCCTTTCTTTCAATGTCTCTTGATAATCGTTAGCTGAAGAAATAGACATTTTTTGTGGAGCATGAAAACGATGCCCTTGAGTTTGATTACTAGTCTTCAGCCCCAGAATTTCTGTCTCGATAACATTCTTTCCAAAAAGCAAAACAGACCAATGAACGGGGCGGACAAACTCAGTCTCATAACTCCCCCAGCGCATTCTTTTAGCAATCGGCAATTGTTGAATACTTTTGCTGATAATGGCAGGGATAAGTTGTTCACTCACTTTCCCCTTCACTTGTTGATTAAACGCCAGCCATTCACCCTTGTCTGTTTTTAGTTGATCGAGTTTATCAACGGTCGTTCCACAACCTCTAGCAAAGCCTTCTGCGGCTTTACTTGGTGTTCCATCTTCCGCAAAAGCTGCTTGAACAGCAGGGCCTCTTTTTTCTACAGACTTATCCGCTTGCGTGGTTACTAAGCCTTTTATAATAATGGCTAAACGTCTTGGTGTAGCGAAGGCTTGTCCTTCCACATAATCAAGTTCTGCTTCTTTCAGACCCGTTTCTATTTGAGCCAATAATGCATGGCTTAACTTTAATAAAGACTTGGGAGGCAACTCTTCACAACCTAATTCAAAGAGTAAATCTTTGCTATTTTGCATGATTTGTCTCCTTGTTTGATGCAAGCATCGGAAAGCCTAATGCTTCCCTGCCTTGATAATAAGCTTCTGCAACGGATTTAGATAAATTCCGTACTCTAAGTATATAGCGCTGACGTTCCGTCACAGAAATAGCATGTCGGGCATCCAGTAAATTGAATGTATGTGAGGCTTTTAAAACCATTTCGTAAGCGGGTAAGGGTAGATTTTGTTCAATCAGTTTTTGGCACTCTTTTTCATAAGTATCAAAACAAGTAAAAAGGAAATCGACATTGGCATGGTTAAAGTTATAGGCTGACATTTCCACCTCATTTTGATGAAACACATCACCATAAGTGACCGCACCTTGTGGGCTGTTAGTCCAAACTAAATCATAAACGCTTTTAACACCTTGAATATACATTGCAATACGCTCAAGACCATAGGTTAATTCACCACTTACCGGCTTACATTCCAAACCACCCACTTGCTGAAAATAAGTAAACTGTGAAACTTCCATGCCGTTTAACCAAACCTCCCAGCCCAATCCCCATGCCCCCAATGTAGGTGATTCCCAATTGTCTTCCACAAAACGCACATCATGTTCCAGTAAATCTAGTCCTAAATGACGTAAAGAATCCAAATAGAGTTCCTGAATATTATCCGGAGAAGGTTTTAAAATAACCTGATACTGATAATAATGCTGTAGCCGCATCGGGTTTTCACCAAAGCGCCCATCTGTCGGTCTTCTGGAAGGTTGAACATAAGCTGCATTCCAAGGCTCTGGACCAATAGCGCGCAAAAATGTGGCAGGATGGAATGTCCCCGCGCCCACTTCCTGATCTAACGGTTGTAATAAAATACAGCCCTGTTCAGACCAGTATTGTTGCAAGGCAAGAATAAGTCCTTGAAAAGTTGATAAGTCGTTGTTTGTGCTTGACACGGGTGTGATTGCTCAAAAATAGAAAAGCTGACAATTATAACAAGGAGTCTTAGATTAAGCGAAGTGCAATCTTTGAATAAACAGTTTTTTAGAAAGTGAAGAGCATAAAAAAATATTTGAGAGGGTTATCACATTTTTTTTGTGACAATATTCACATTATGCTAAATTTCTTTTAATTATTCCATTAATTAAAAGCACGATTATGAAATTAAAAAACTATCCCAAGCTAATTGTCCAAGGGCTTTACTCTGCACAATCACTTCTCAAAATGCTATTGATCAACAACTATTTGCAACCCAACAATTATAATTAAATAGCTAAATAAATCCTTCGTGAATTAATTTGCGAAGGATTTTCAAACCTTAACTAAGGTCTATGTTATGTATGATGTATAGGAGAGACTTTAGTAGTGCTTTCACCTGTGCTTTGGTTGCTACTAAAGCCTCTCTACTCTAATTACAAAATAATGTATTTAATACAAGTTATATTTTATTAGCATCTGAGCGATGTATTCTCACTTGTGTCGGGTAGGCAAAGCCAAGATTATTTTGTTTGAGAATATCGGCTATTTTGTACATAATATCTTCTTTTACCGCTAACCATTTTTCCCAATTGACGGTTTGTGTAAAACAATAGATCAATATATCAATTGAAAAATCGCTGTACTTATCGACGAAGACAAGTTGAGTAGACTTTATTCCATGGGTGTCTTCCCTGGAAATAAATTTAAATTTTCTATTTTTAGTGCTGTGTTTTTGTTTTGGATTTGCAATGTCTGGATGTTCTTGTAGCATGGTTCTAATATCCTCTACTGCCTTTCGTAAATCATCCATATTGCTTTCGTAGGTGACACCAATATGCATTTTAATACGCCGACCTATTGCACGTCTGTTCCAATTCATTACGCTGGATACTGAAATAAGTGAATTGGGGATAGTAATAAGTGCATTATCAAAAGTCCGAATCGTTGTACTGCGTAAGCCTATTTCAGCAACTGTCCCTTCAACATTATCAACTTTAACCCAATCACCCATTTTAAAAACATTGTCAAACAAAATAGTTACGCCACCAAATAGGTTTGATAATGTATCTTTGGCGGCTAGAGCAAAAGCCAAGCCCCCAACGCCCAGTGTAGACATAATAGCTGTTAAGCTGATACCAAAGTGGTTCAGTCCAAAAGCTAAAAAAATGATTACAATCAGTCCTTTTGCGATTTGGACTGCAAGATTAAAAAGTTCCTTTCTTAGTTCAATATTTGAACGAGAGAGTTTTTGAATTTGAGAAAAAAATAGACTATCAACAATCTTGAAAAGTAGCCAAATAAATAAAAGGCTGTAGATAATAAATGAAAATCCTTCTAACGAGGCACGATAGTCCGTCTTGTAAAAAAAAGCATAAGTGCCTAAATTTATGCCAAAAAAGACTAGAAGTGCCCGAACTGGTTTTCTAAGTTCATGATGAATCAGTTCCTGATATTCAGAACCTTTATCAATAACATATTTTTCTATAAACCAGCTACTAAATTTAAAAATAAAAGGGTAGCTAAAATAGACCAGAAAAAAAATCACAAAAGAAAGAACAACACCTCCGACATCAATTTTGAAAGGTGTTAACTTATAATTTATAAATTGAATGAAATCAAAATGATTCACATAGGAAATTGCTGATAACAGAGAAAACTCTTGAAACCAGTGGGTTGATGCTATTTTTCTGGGGTTGTTGGTAATATATTTTAGAATGTCCTGATAGGTATTGTTTTGTTTTAAAAATTCATGATGGTTTTTTTTAAGATCAACAAAGACTTTTCCTTCAATTTCCGATTCTGGTAAAACCAGTTTTTTTTCCAGATTCTGGCTTTTACTAAGTAACGATTGAGAGTGTTTGACTATAGATTCTATGGATTGGAATTTTTTAGATGATTCTATCGAATACTCAAGGAATTCTATGATTGCCTGTTTACTTTTATATCCTTCCAGTTTAACTCTGTCACGTAAGGCTGCGACAGGATTTTCCTTCTCTGTGTTGAGCTTGATTCGAGATTCCAGCAGGGCAAGCTTCGTACTCATGGTTGGTGAAGGTAACTCGTTAGTCGTAGTTTGCTTAAGTTGACTACTTAACTGATCCAGTAATGCCGTTTTTCTAGACAAAAGCTGGTTGATCTGTTGTTCATCATCTATGAATAATAACTTGCCATTAATGTCTTTTAGAGCTTTTACCGTAATAATAATATCTGCTTGAGATGGGGATGGCTCGGCAGAAAATTGAGAGTGACTGAAAAGAAGCATCAAGAAAAATGCGTAAATCTTCATTTTTCTACCTGGAAAAAGAAATATTGTCTATTAGACGGGGCTTGCCTAATTGAGCGGCAACAAGAATGACTATTTCTGTGTCCCCATCATTTGCCTGTTGTAAGTTATCACGCCTACAAATGGAAAAATAATCGACTTGAAACCCTAACTCGTTTAAGTACATCTGTTGATGTTGCTCAATATCTCTCATATTCGTACTATTTGACAAAATACTGTTTTTTGCATTGCACAAGGACTGATATAGCTTAGGAGCAATCTCCCTGTCTTGCTCATTTAGATAATTATTTCGCGAACTCAATGCTAAACCATCAGCTTCTCTTTGCGTTGCTACTCCAATAATTTTAATAGGGAAATTTAAATCTTTGACTAATGTTCGGATAATTAATAATTGCTGAAAGTCTTTTTCACCAAAAAAGGCAACATCAGGCTGGATATTGTTAAATAACTTGGTGACTATAGTTGCTACACCTTCAAAATGATGTTCTCGACTTGCTCCACAATGAATCGTTGACAATCCAGAAACTAAAACTGTGGTTGAAGTATTTTGTTGATACATTTCGTCAGCACTAGGAAGAAACAACAAATCAGTAGCTACTGATTTTAATTTCTCACTATCTTCACTTATTGTTCGTGGGTAGCTTTCAAAATCTTCGCCTTCACCAAATTGAGTTGGATTGACAAAAATGCTAACAACCACTTTGGCGGCCAGTTTTTTAGCTTCTGTAACCAGCTTGATATGCCCCATATGAAGATTCCCCATGGTCGGAACAAAGGCAATTCTGTTACCTTGGTTTCGCCATTGCTTGATGGTGTTTTTTACGGATTCAATGGACGTTTCTTTTAACATTAGTTTAAAAGCTGTGTTCTAATTCAGGGAATTTTTCTTGCTTAACATCTTGCTGAAATAGACGAACAGCCTCGTTAATATCGGTCGCTCCTCGCATGAAATTTTTAGAGAATTTTGGACGTTTTCCGGCGCTAATACCTAACATGTCATAAAGTACTAAAACTTGACCGTCACAGTTAATGCCCGCACCAATTCCAATAACAGGAATAGTTAGAAGTTTTGTGATTTTTGCCGCCAATTCAGCAGGAATACACTCAAGAATTAATAAGCTAGCACCCGCCTGCTCAACTTGTTGTGCTTGTTTGATAATTCTTTCAGCATCTTGCTGATTTTTACCTTGAACTTTATAACGCCCTAATTGATTAATTGACTGTGGTAACAAACCTAAATGACCACAAACTGGTACACCAAAATTGACTAATGTTTTAATCGTGTTGAGGTGGCTTCCTTCCAACTTAACCATTTGTGCACCCGCCAGTTGCATTAATTTTGCGGCATTTTTTAAGGCTATTTTTTTTGTGGCATAGGTTAAAAAAGGTAAATCAGCAATGACAAAGGCGCGTTTTCTTGAATTTACAACACATTGAGTGTGATAAACCATTTCATCGATTGACACAGGAACGGTTGTTTCTTTTCCTTGAATCACCATACCTAATGAGTCACCAACCAACATAACATCAATATTTTCCTGATCCAGTAATTGGCTAAAACTGGCATCATAAGCTGTTAAGCAGGTGATTTTTTCACCTGCTTGTTTCATTGCAAGAAGATCAAGTATTGAAAGTGTTTTTACTGGTTCGGTCTCTTTGTTTACACTCATTAAAGTATTTTTTCTAACCCGTTTGGAGGGCATTGTGATACCAGTTGTTTAATCGTCTCTAAGCCAGGAATAAGCATATCTTTAGGCGCTATATCTGATAGCGGATACAAAACAAATGCTCTTTCCGATAATCCAATGTGGGGAACTATTAAATCGGGGTGATTGATTATTTGATCAGCAAATAATAACAAGTCCAAGTCTAAAATCCTTGCTCCCCAGCGTTCGCCTTTTCGGACTCGTCCAAAATCAGCTTCAATTTTTTGCAATATGCGTAACATTTTTATTGCTCTTAAATCAGTTGACACTGCCATAACAGCATTAACATAGTCTGGTTGATCCTGCGGCCCCATTGGAGGGCTGCTGTATAAACTGGAAAATTTGAGTTCAGTAAAAAGTGGATGCTCAGCGATTATCAATCTAGCTTTTTTTACTTGTTCAGCGGGGTTTTCCAGATTACTTCCTAGCCCTATGTAGGCATCAATCATTTTGCTGTTTTACCTTATTACTTGATTTATTATTCTCTGATGATTTTTTCTTTCTTTTTTTCTTTCTTGGCAAACGAGTCATTTTATTTTTTTCTGTTTCACTGGCATCTTGAAATTTTGTCCACCATTGAGCCAATTCAATTTCAGCACCGCTAACCTCTGATCGTAACAGTAAAAAATCATAGGCTGCTCTAAATCGTGGATGTGCTAGAAGTCGATAAGGTCTTGATCCAGTTCGTTTACTAAAGCGTAATTGTAATAGCCAAACTTCTCGCATTGAATGTGTTACACGTTTTGGAATCGATAAGCTTTTCGATTGTTTAGATAAAACTTTGCTAGCTGCATTCTGATAGGCAATGCTTTCTTCATCACCTTTTTGAATATTTTCTTTTGCTTTCTTTTGGACTGATTCCCACAGAAAAGCAGAAAACAAAAAATAAGGAGTGACACTTTTACCTTCTGCAATACGATTGTCAGAATTTTCTAAGGCTCTAATAACAAACATTTTAGGAAAGCCATTTTCCTCTACATCCAGGCATTGATCAGATTGTGGGAATAATGTAGAAAACAAACCATAATGACGGAGCATTTCAAATGTTTGAACTCCTTTTCCAGATAAAAATAGTTTTAATGCTTCATCGTATAACCGAGCCGCTGGAATTCCTTCTAACAAAGGTGCTAGCTCAAATATCGGTTTTTCACTGGCAGGGTCTAAAGTAAATCCTAATTTAACTGCAAATCTAATTGCACGTAGCATTCTAACGGGGTCTTCCCTATAGCGCGTAACAGGGTCGCCAATTAATTTTAAATTACCCGCCGCATGATCTTCCATTCCTTTGGTATAGTCGACGATGGAGAAATCACGAATATTGTAATACAAAGAGTTAACAGTAAAGTCTCTGCGCCAAACATCATCTTCTATACTGCCAAAAACATTATCCCGCAGTAAGCGACCATCTTCATGAACTCTCTGATCTTCGGTTGCTTCACTGTCTGATCCACGAAAAGTGGCAACTTCGATAATTTCTCGACCGAAATGGACATGGGCAAGACGAAAGCGACGGCCTATTAATCGACAATTTCGAAAAACTTTGCGTACTTGTTCTGGGCTGGCATCGGTTGCCACATCAAAATCTTTTGGTTCAACGCCCAAGAGTAAATCTCTTACACAACCACCTACTAAATATGCTTCATAGTCTGATTTTTTCAGTCGATACAATACCTTCAATGCATTTTCACTAATCTGAGATCGCGAAACAGTATGCTCCGAACGGGAATATATCCTGACTGTGCTATCCTTGGTTTCCTCAGTAATTGTATTTTTTTTGCTATTTTTTACTGAAAAACTGAATAAGTTATTGAAGAAGTTTATAATAATTATTGTTCCTTTTCGGTAATGTTCTTACCCGAATCCGTGTGTTAATCTATATTTTTTCTAACTTTAAACAAAAGAGTAGTGACATCATATCACTTACTAGTCCATCCGAAAATAGAGACTCCTACCTGTATGAAGATAATTCCCTCTATAACTAATTTTTAAGTTAGTCAAATAGAAAAGTGCATACGTTTTTTTACTTATTTTTCCGAATAGAGTAAAATCTGCTGGACAATAATTAACTTAAAGCATTTTAGCCTAAAAATATTAGGTTAGTGCAGTAGTGGAGGAGTGTATGTTTAAAAAAATCATTAATGCTTTAATTGACCAGCCTTTTATAGCCAGTCTTTTCATTGCTGACTTAGCCATTTTACTTTTACATAAGCCGCCCTTTTTTTTCTCTTTAACTATGATGACTTTTCTCATTGGAATGAGTATGTATTACGGACAAAAACTGGCTTTATTTAAACAATAATTTTGTTTATTCCGTCTTTTGCTGTGTAAAAATAAATAATGCGTTCGCCTAGTTTTTTTCGTCATATGGCAATCATTGTTTATGATTCTTTGCTTCTATTAGCTCTGCTCTTTCTCGCGATTGCAATTGCTTTACCATTAAATAAAGGTGAAGCAATCACTTCTGGATATATTTTCCCTCTATATTTACTAGCCGTTAGTTTTTTTTACTATGGCTGGTTTTGGACACATGGGGGGCAAACGCTTGGAATGAAAACGTGGAAAGTTAAAGTTAGGACATTTGATAATCAGGCAATTACCTGGAAACACGTTTTGGTTCGTTTTTTTGCGGCTACCCTTTCGTGGGTAGTTGGTTTGGGGTTTATTTGGAAAATAATCGATAAAAAAAAACGTACATGGCATGACCATATTTCAAAAACAGCTTTGTTTTTTGAAGAAACGTTATGATTCTTACCTTAAATTTTATTAAGGACTTGATGGTTGTGCAATAAGGCGAGGTCTGTTTCCTGCGCCTTTTTTGCTTGATATTGTTGTTTTACAAAAACGAAAGTAAATTTTTATTTATCGTGCGACTTGTTTACATTTTAGTTCTACATCCTTCATATAACAACGGTATTTTTCCGAGCCTTCAAAATCACCTTCGCAAGCTTCGCAAACTAATTCTCCTTTATCTAAAACTTCCTCAAATGCCCAGCCATAAGCTATATCATTACAGAGTAATTTGGTATATTTTTTAAATCGATGCCCTGTAGACGCTTGTTTGGCAGCTTTTTCTTTGTCTTTGCAACCAGGGGTAGGCTTTAGGTTACCCGTTATTGTTGTATAAGTCCATTCATCTACATTTGTAGCAAAAGATTGGGTGGAAAAGATTAACCCTAAAACTATTATATAAAGTAAATTAAATTTCATGTATTCCTTCCTGTATCATAATTATTGTTATTAACAGCCATACCTTACCATTTTCGTTTGCAATAAAAAAGGATAAATATCAATCAGGATTTGCAGAATAACTGATAGAATGACCTTGAACTATACACTTGGTAATACTTGAGATTACAGTAAGTGTTCACAGGTGTTAAGCGGATATTCATAGAGATGCTATAAGATTAGGTTTTCTAAATAATTAATTTAGGAAGAAATTGTTCATAACCAAATGATGTATTAAAGTTTTAGAAAGCTTTATATATTCTTGATACCAAATTGGAGTTACATAATGAAAAAAATAAAAACATTACTTTTAATGGCGGCTTTTTTTGCATCTGCTGCAAATGCAAAAGATACAATAATAGAGCTGGAAGATGAGTCAAAAATTCTTGGAAAATGGAAGCTATATGCTGAAGCTGCTGCTTTGCATAAAGATAAAACAAATGTAGATAGTGTATGGGATTTCCGCAAAGGTGGCGTTTTAGCGTCTACCTCTAATGATAGAAGAATGACGTCCTCTTCTGAAGTAACGGTTAAATATTCAATTGAAGATGGTATTATTAGAAAACAAATGCAGCCAGGAAGAGAAAAATACGAGGATTGTAAAGTCGTTAAACTAGAAGGTAAAGATATGACTCTGCACTGTAAATTTAATTACTATTTCTTTACCAAAATGTAGCCAAAACACTAGACTGGTTTATAGAGGGCTATAAACTAATTGGCACTCCGTCTTTTTTTACGGGGTGCCAATGCTACTTTATCAGGGCTTCAATTCTGGAACTTCACTTTCACCTTCTTTCTTTTGATCTATCTGTTGAGTTTCTTCTGATTTTTCTTTCTGCTTTTCTAAATTTGCTTCACCAAACATCACTGCACCACACATAAACAAAATAACCGAGAGTATAACAATTGGCATTCTGCTTGGTTTTTCCATCCAAAATAAAATCCATTGGGGTTTAATCATCCCAACTATAAAAAGTCCTATGGCTAAAACAAATAGGTTGATCGACCAGACCATCATAATGCGTTTCCTTTATTTCTTACAATTCAAAATAAAATACATTATTATTAGTTAACTAAATAATTGCAACTAAAGAAGGAAGAAAATTATGGGTACTTTTGCATTAATCGTTTTTGGTTTTGCCATTTTAATGGTCTTTATGAGCGTTAAGTCTATTCCTCAAGGCATGGAATATACAGTAGAACGATTTGGGCGATATATAAAAACGTTAAACCCTGGATTAAACATCATTATGCCGATTGTTGACCGCGTCGGTAATAAACTAAACATGATGGAACAAGTGAGAGATGTTCCGTCACAAGAAGTTATTACTAAAGACAATGCAATGGTGACGGTTGATGGAGTCGTGTTTTTCCAGGTTATGGATGCTGCTAAAGCTTCTTATGAGGTGAGTAACCTCGAACTGGCTATTCTTAATTTGGTCATGACCAATATTCGTACTGTTATGGGTTCTATGGATCTGGATGAACTATTATCGAAACGCGATGATATTAATGCCCGGTTATTAAATGTGGTTGATGATGCGACAACACCTTGGGGGGTCAAAGTCACAAGAATCGAAATTAAAGATATTGCACCACCTAGAGATTTAGTTGATGCGATGGCAAGACAAATGAAAGCAGAGCGAGAAAAAAGAGCAAATATTCTTGAAGCAGAAGGATTGAGACAAGCCGAAATTTTACGTGCAGAAGGTGAAAAGCAGGGTGCAATTCTCGATGCAGAAGGTCGTAAAGAATCCGCATATAGAGATGCAGAAGCTAGAGAACGTTTAGCTGAGGCTGAAGCAAATGCTACAGTTATGGTTTCTAAAGCAATTGCAGAGGGTGATATTCAGGCAATTAATTATTTTGTTGCTCAAAAATATATCGAATCATTAAAAGATATTGCTTCTGCTGATAATAGTAAGTTAATTCTGATGCCTTTGGAAGCATCAAATGTTATCGGTGCTTTAGGCGGCATTGGTGAACTAGCAAAAGAAGCAATGTCAAAAAAAGGATAAGTGATGGCTGAGTTAGAAATTGTTTTTTGGTATTGGTGGGTGTTCGCTGTCTTTATGCTAGGCATTGAGATACTTGCACCCGGTTTCTTTTTTTTATGGCTATCTTTAGCAGGAGCTGTTGTAGGTGTCGTGTTATTTTTGTTTCCTGCTACAACTGTTGAAATACAGCTTTTAATTTTTGCTGTTTTGTCTATTATTTCAGTTCTTATTTGGCGAAAATATGGACTTCAAACTCCGACAGAAACTGACCATCCATTGCTTAACAAAAGGGGCGCGCAGTATATCGGAAGAACTTTTTCTTTGATTGATCCTATCGAAAATGGACGGGGGAAAATTAAGGTAGATGATTCAATATGGACTGTTCTTGGGGAAGATTGCTCTTTGGGATCTAAAGTTAAAGTAACCTCTGTAAAGGGTGCTTTGTTTGAAGTAGAGCAAGTTCTGTAAATCTCAAGGAGGAGATAGAAAGAGTAACAAGAATATACAATCAAGTTGGTTGCCCCTTGGTTGGTCGAGTAGACAGGTTTTCCCGATAGGCAGTCAATGAGTTCTGAACTACTTGTAAAATTTATGCCAGATTTAGTTGGTAAGGGATAGACTTAGCCCATCTTTGTCAGCAGGATTAATAATATTTTTATAAATCATTAGGTTAAAAATTTTTATTGCCGTTATGGCACTACAGTTTGTTGATCAAGGTAC